>OGTJ01000072.1_pt1 | contig 71768 bp, 35 predicted proteins | sample 1574611 | NCBI WGS metagenome assembly OGTJ01 (sample SAMN03295858, study PRJEB24534) | human gut metagenome | isolation source: fecal sample 1 from infant 9 | host: Homo sapiens | place: USA: Pittsburgh, PA | collected 2014-07
TTTATAACACTTTATGAATTTGAATGTCTATTTTTGTCTTTTTGTGGTTTATACTGTCCTATGGCACTTGTAGAGTGGTTGAATCTGTTCTTTGATCTCTTTGAAAGTTTTCGAAATCTCTCCTTCAGCAACAATTCCACTCAATTTCTGAGGAGTAAATTTTAGCCATGTGAAACAACCTCCAAATCGACGGAGTTGCACTTCTCTTAATGCATATTCCTTTTGCCCTCTTATTTCCTCGTGTTTACACGTAATGTTCTAACATCTTGAGCCATATGCGTCGCATATAGGTTCACACTCCTAAAAGGGACCATACTCACAAATCTATACTCAGCTTCCAAAACCAATTAAAATTTGTAGTTTCTTGTACTACTTTCTCCAATGACCAAATGTAAATTTTCATATCTTGCTCCAAAGGGTGTGACTGGACGATCCTCAAACAAGATGAAATGGTGTCTCTGACTTGAAAAATAGCATATTAAATGGTATTAAGCTAAATGATTGATCGATGAAGCATCAGTTGCGTTGACAAGTGCCAGAAATTGTTCATTCATTTGCTTTTTGGAAGCGGTGGATCGATTGACACCCAGATTTGATTGCAAAAATATGTAATCCTGAGTACACGTGATAATCACATGCTTTGCAATTTGTTGGGTGACTGTTTACACAAAGTTAGCAATAATGTTGTGATATATATGCAGGTGGTGATGTAAGATTTAAACTATTATTATTATTACGTAATACACGACAGTGACATCACCAGTATTACATACAATATTATACCACAGTTTTAAAGGCAAACACGTGACTCAATCAATTGGCTCTCCTTCGTGATAAACCATACAAATTGAGTTTTATTTAGGCTATGGAATAGAGTCGTATTAACCTAAAGATCACCCCTACTTGTCTAACGCCACTATTCTAATACATATATATATATATATGTGTATATGTATATATGTATTGTCCTTTGCAAATAAGGTAATAATTCTATTCTTCTCTTCTTTTTTGCAACTCAAAGTTGTATCAACAAAAAAAGAGAAGAGATTAGACGCGGATTACACCCATTATATACCACAAAATGCACATCAAAAATAGGACTCATCGGAAATGTTTCTTTGTTGTTCTTGCGTATCTCTCCGAAATCACAAATCCATAACCGCCCATTCGATAATACACAGAATCAACTGGTTCTTTTAAATAAAACAGTTCAACAAAAAACTTTTTCAATTTCCAACTCAACAAAAAACTATTGAAAAGGATATACAAAATACGAGGAGACTTATATATATATCCACAGTTTTTTCTCATTCATTTGTTTCATTATAAATTTACCCTTTTGCAATCGTGTGGCGTTCTATTAACAAACTTCGGTTTAATAAAACCACACATATAACCAGACAATACACCCCTTCAGTTGTTTTCAAATACACTGATTTATCACATTTTCCACAGCTTCCATTGCGACCTCATAACTATTCACCGTCCACTTTGAGTACCGCATCATCACTTATCACCAAGAGATCCTTTACCACCTCTTCATTCACAATGGGTAGAGAAAACATCTTACATTACTTACAGGAACACAATGAAACCGATAAGGAACTAGAATTTGATGCCAAGAATGGCTCACAACAGTCAAAAAATGAGATAGAAATACCTCAATTCAAACGTAAAGTCACTAGCCATTCCAACTTCCCATTCACATTGTCACCAGATTCAACAATTACTGATTATTTAAACAATAACAAATTCTATGTTGATTCAATAAAGCATAATCATGGTGATCAGATATTTGAGTTAAATGGTAAGGGCCAATCACCTCACACGTTGTGGATTGGATGTAGTGATTCAAGAGCTGGTGAACAATGCTTGGCCACATTACCAGGTGAAATATTTGTCCACAGAAACATTGCAAACATTGTCAATTCGAATGATTTCAGTTCTCAGGGAGTTATTCAATTTGCAATTGATGTATTAAAAGTGAAGAAAATCATCGTGTGTGGTCATACTGATTGTGGTGGTATATGGGCTTCATTATCATCCAAAAAAATTGGTGGTGTTTTGGACTTGTGGTTGAATCCAGTTAGACATATTCGTGCTCAAAATTTGAAACTACTTGAACAATATAATCATGAACCTAAATTGAAGGCAAGAAAATTGGCTGAGTTGAATGTCATTGCTTCTGTTATTGCTTTAAAGAGGCACCCGAGTGCTAGCACTGCTTTGAAGCAGGGAAAAATCGAAGTTTGGGGTATGATTTATGATGTTGCATCAGGTTATTTATCTGAATTGGAAATCCCTCAAGATGAATTTCATGAGTTGTTTCATGTACTGGATGAAGAAGATGCTTCAGCTCATAATGCACATTAGGGTAACCGTAATGGATGGAACGCTGGGAGAATATTGTACTTGGAGAGGCTAACTTCATAGAATGGGGTGTATTGAGATATAGAGAGGGGAGAGTTGAACACTCACGTGTTGAAGTGTTTATTTATATTTATAGATGGGGACCCAATATACATTTAATAGAAAGAACTAACGATCTCATCACTACAAACACTATATGAAAGGATACACACCTACATTCGATTGTAATATGAGAACAAACTACTGCAGCAGAAACGTAATAGCAGAATAGATCTTTTTTTCAAACAAAGCTATTTATTGACCTGTTTCCAAAATTCAAGCTCTTGAAACTTTTTCTTGCACTAAACACTGGACGCGGTTGACTATCAATACGTGCATTCATCCTCTTCATCCACAAATTTGCAAAAACAACACTCAACCCCAACAAGAGTAACAACACGCCGAGTATTCCATAAAACCAAGCGATATGGGAATCTTGTCCAGGGACCTTCACATTCATTCCAAATAAACCTGTGACTAAATTCAATGGAACCAACATTGTACCAATGATTGTCACTTTAGAAAACATTTGAGTAACTTTATTATTTTCGCCCAAACTTTCACATTGCAACTGTGCCAAGTAGTTGGAATGAGAACGAGAAAATATCTTTTCATACGCTGTCAAGTTTTGAAACATGGTGATTATATGATCTTGAATGTCACCCAAATACAAAGCAATCTCTGCACGGGGACGAGCATTGCCAAAATTGTGTTGCTTTTGGATATCACCAGCTTGCATATTGGTATAAACCCTTGATCCGCTGGATAATGTCGAATATGAAACATCATTTTCATTAAACCTTCCTCGTGCTCCTTTATATTCAAAATTAGCATCGTCTTGACACCTTTTGGCAAACATCTTGATAACGTCAGCTTTTCCAGAAAGTAGTCTCATCAACGTCATTACTTTTCTTCGTGACTCTCCGATCCTTTGCAACATACGACTGAAATCAGATTCTCTTGATGTGAAAACTGCGTCCTCAATCACATCCGCCTCATATTCGATAGCTTGGATGGCAGGGGCAAAACTATCAGTGATGTCATCAATCATTGCATAGCATAGCCAATCAGCAGTAACGTCGACATAATCTCTCAATTGCCTCACTCTTCTTCTAACACTTGCTGGATGTGTCAATGGAGAGAAATGGAAGGTGAGTATACCATCGCGGAAAACAACAATATAGACATTAATTGGTTCAAGATAATCTTCAGATTCCTTGTCTGCTTCAAAAGTGTGGAAACAAACAAAATAATAACTTTTAAACAACTCCACTTTTTCTCGTGTTTCCTGCATTCGGATATCCTCGGCTGTCAAAGGGTGAATTCCAAACGCCTTGGCAAGCATTTTCATCTCGGCATCAGTAGGACATGTACAATCCAACCACCAAGTTTCTTCTCCATTGTGGAAAAGCTCTTGTATTGATTCGCCATTGGGAACAAGTGAAGGAATATCAGGTGCATGCACAGTTTCTTCAGACTCAGAATGGAAGAAAGAAAACCGGTTGAATGTGGCGTCGCCATAGGTACCTGTCACGCGAGCATCGCCAAATTTAACCTCCTCTGCTGAATTCGAATCACCTGAATCGGAATCAGTTTTTTGTTCTTCATCAACAGAAGGCAACTGTAAATCAGTTTTTACTTGTCTATCCACGCTTGAACGTTGAAAAATCAGCTTCAAAGTCTCTATTGGTGTGTACTTTCTCGCAGCTATGCTTTGCAAATGAAAAGGGGTAGCTGCGGCGTTTGATGTTGCGTAATTGGAACAAGTATCGCTGCGGTTGCGACTCCTCTTTGTTGCAGCTTGTTCTTGTAAATCGCGTTGTCTTTCTTCCTTAATGAATTCATTTATAATACCAAAATCAATGTCATTAATCTTCACTTGCTCTCTTTCCATTGGAAGACAAACATCTTCCGCGGTTTCTTTGGAGTCTCTGGACCTAATAGAATCACCATCACTGGCCACCGATTCACGAGAGGCTACCTTTTCAGTGATATTCCCATCATTCACCGTAGCACCATACGCATTTACTGTTGCACGGTTCTCGATCGACCTGGATGTATCAGTCTTGAGACCCAACTTCTTACCAACAGAGGAAGAAAGTTTTGTCATTGAGGCAGCTCTTGGTCTTTCAACAAAGGACCCTCTTCTGCTTGTTCGATTTTTAACTTTGGCGTTTGCATCACCGCTAACAGGCTTTACAGCCGGAGCGTGATAAGTTCCTTCGCCGTCATTCTTTGGTGAATCATCCACAGCCCTACCTTTTCTATCGACTATATGATTTCTGTGATCATTCAAGTCGTCAGTGAAATGTGAGACCACAGATTCTGCCTCACTGGATTGCTCAAATTTTTCACTCAACATTTGCTTCTGTAATTATGTTATTAATTGCCGGCTTTGTTTCGAGAAATACCCTTCACTTTCGTTCCTCAGTTCTGTTACTTGTCTTCCGTACCCTATTAGTCTCCAAAACCCTCTTAATTTCTCATCAATATGTTAGTGGATTTTGATACTTGTGCGAGTGAAACTTGATCAAAGTCAGTCATGTATGAATAATCCAAAAGCTTTTGGTCTTATGTGGGAAGCTAATCACTCGTTGAGTCTAGATATGAACTTGAAATGAAGTCCAATATGAAAATGTGTGATGATGTCTCATAATAAGATACCCTGATCGATATGGAAATCATAAAGATTACCTTGACTATTTATATTCAAAATTCCTTTTCTAGTGCATCACAGAAAGCTGAGTCTAAAAATAAAGCAGCTTTGTATTCACAGACGTTGTATTGTTATACCATATATGCAAGTAAATTCATAATGATGAAGAATCATTTTTGGACAAGAAATTTATATGCAATCGACATCCTCGGCACAACGTATGACTGGGTGGGGCTATGTTGACTCGTGGGACAATACACTACAAGTGCAGGAAACTTGATTTCGCTGGTGGTTATGGAGAAGTGCCAATCGATTGAGATGAGATGAGCATGGTTTAACTCCGTCTTAGGTTATATTGTATTAAGAATCCCTTCATCGTGAAATAGCGATTCTATTTTTAGTTCTGTGAATCTTTTTGTTCTTTTCTTTTTTTTCTTCCACTTCTAATTTTATCAATACCGTTTCGTGCCAAGCAAACTGAGATGATTGAGTAATTGTTTGTGTCTTATCGCAACGCAGAGCCACTCGCAAAGGGCGGACAGTGTATCAAATACATAACCCAGGCTGTGAAATGGGCGATGGATGCGTAACGAGAAGAATCGTTCGCCTTGTAAGTTGTGCTCACAGGTAAGTATGCAGATATTCTCGAAAAGTTCGACGAGAAAACGACTAATATTTTGACATATTTTGCAGGCACTTTTGTGCAAAATTTTCATAAAGGATACTTCAAACTGTAGGATGAATAAATTTAAAAACGCGGACATAAGTCAGTAATGGCGTGAGAACTCAGTTAAAAATAGACTATGCAAAGCAGGTTAAGAAAGTGTTGGACTTGAATTGCACTCCTCGCCTCTGCCTTGACATTTGACAAACGAACGAAATTGTCTTCTGTTACTATACAAAAATCTAGCTAATATACAAAATAGGGAAGCGAGTGCAACGTGCAACGAGATTGTCCGCTTTTAAAATATCCAATGCATGATTCCTTTCCATTTACTCTTATTCTCATCCTGACTGCTTTCCTCCAATTGTGCATAAAACTCAGCTTCATGAGCTTCAATTTCGTCAAGACCAGTTGTCAAATCAGCATCAATAGGTTTGATAAATTTCGTCCTCTTTACAACTTTCCAAACAATGAAAACCGCCAATGAAACGAAAATCATCACATAACTGAATAAAAAGTCATCAACTGTCCACATTCCTGGTAAGAATACTTGGTATCCCAAGATTCCAATAATGCACCAGTAGATGACGGCAGTGAAGTAAATGGAATATGGTTGGAACCATGACCTGTATGGGAATTTTGAGCGATCAATTCCTTGTGCCTTGACAGCATGGTAGAATCCAATGTAAATTATTGACATGAATCCATAATTGAGAACTTGTGCTCCAGTACATAAATTGACCATATAGTTCAATGCTTTACTTCCTGATTTACCCAATTGCAAAAGTGACAACAAGGCAAAACAACAGGACACGAAAACACAATAGACTGGAATACCACGCTTGGTACAAATGCGGAAAAATTTGGGAACGAAACCCTTTATCGCCAAACTGTACAAGCATCGGGAAGATGTGTAAGTGTACGAACAACCAGCGGAAAAGGCCGAAGTTAGCACCACGGCATTGACAATGTGCGGTAGTACTTGAATCCCTAAATTTTGCATAGCCACAACGTATGGCGAAGAAGCAGCACTGGAAGTGTCAGATGTCAAGGCAACGTATTTGGGATCATTGTAAGCAATCAAGATGGACACTGATAATGCACCTCCAATGTAAAAAGCCACCAAACGATACAATACGGTTCTAAAAGCAATGGGCATATTGACTCTAGGGTTGACACACTCACCAGCGGTCATACTAAGATACTCACTACCAACACAGGTGAATGTACTGGATAATCTGAGCGATGCCAAAAATCCTTGAAATCTCCCCAAATTACCAGTGGTGTACTTCATTCCAATGGGACCACCAGCAACATTCCAATTTCTAAAACCAAAGGCATCATGTTGTGGGTTCCCACCACACATGGTGACCAATGTGAAAAACATTAGTCCTATACAAAGAATCAACTTTGCCAATGAAAACCAAAACTCACATTCACCAAATACTCTTACTGCATACAAGTTGATAGCAGCATATATGGCAATTTGAATAACAAATGTAATTGCTGGTGAATAATCATCACGCCAAAAATGGATTATTCCATTAACAGCAGTGATTTCAAATGGGATATAAAGACTTTGCATAATCCAGAAATTGATGGAGGCAGCTGCTTCAAAAGCAGGATCAATAACCCGACCAGCCATATTCAAAAAGGGTGCATCAACTGGCATATACAGCACCATTTCTCCAGTGGCAGTAGTCAATAATAAAATCAACAATGTCGATATGCAATAGGATAATAGTAATCCCAAGGGCCCACCATTGACTAGACCAGTGGTACCAATAGTAACAAATAATCCAGTACCAATAGAACCACCAATGGCTATAAGTTGCAAATGTCTGTTGTACAATGTTCTCTTGGTATGACCAGCACCATCTACGCTAGAAGCTTTATCGGTATTGACACTGGTTGTATCGTGGAACAATTCATCTTCTTGATTAACGGTTTCCCCATTGATGTTTTTCTTTTCACCAAGAGAATTTGTGTCGCTTTCGACACTTTGTTTTTCATCTCTTCTAAACCACATAGTTTTGAGCAAAGTTCATACGTAAATTGGTAGGGAGTGGTTGCTTGAGAAGGAATGTAAGGCAAATGGGGTCAAAAGGAAGAACTGAAGATTTGTTTTTGATTTGAACTCAGATGGTATGATCTATATAGTATGGTTGTTTTCGTTATGGGAGGGAGAGTGGTTGGGTTGGTGAGGATGTAGTGGACAAAAGAGGGGAGGTATAAGTGTGACTGCAAAAAGCTAATACAAGACTGGTTCTAGAATACAACGGAAAATCGTCTTCAATTTATACATCTTTTCAAATAAAAAATCTTGGAGGTCAAGAGAGTCCTCTTTGTCGGATTAATCTCAATCAAAAGAATAGGCATCCCCCCAAAAGCAAAAGATTTTTGTGTCTTATTATGAACCCATTAAATTTAATATAAACAATACGAAAGAAAAAAAAAAAAAAAAAAAAAAAAAAAAAAAAAAAAAAAAAAAAAAAAGAAAGAAAAAAAAAAACAATGCACAAGAATATCTTCAACCCCATTAAGAAAAAAAAAATAAAAAAATAAAAGACCAATTTGATTTGGAAGAGCAGATATTGGCGTTGTGGCATAATGCATAAATGCCTGTTAAGAAGAATATCTTAACGGTAGTGTGACTGGAGATATCCGATATATCTTGCTTTTTCCCTTAAGTCCGATTTTGTTATTAGGAGACCGTTCCATGAGGCGATTTTCTCATTTTTCAAATTGTTTGGGGCTTGAAAATCAAGGTGATTTCCATTCTTTTGACAACAGGGACAATGGACAAAATTACCAAAAGTCACAAAGAAAGGGAGATGCCTCTCTTTCTCCAGCCCAAATCAGGCAAAAAAAGAGAAAAATCAAAAAAAAAAAGAATCTATGGAACACCAAAATTGGGCCCTTAGTTTGAATCTTATCTTTTCGTAATGGTGTTTTAATTGGGAAAAAATTACTGTAAGAGAAAAAAAATAGAATAAATCAACAATGGCAGCTATAAGTAAAGAGAAAGATGACAAAGCGTGGCTGTATCTGATTTACGGCGTTTTGATCTTCCGCTATGTGTATTCAATTTTGGGTATAAGGTGTACTCTTAATTAGGTTAATTTTCTTTTGGTCCCCCTGTTAATAATTTTAATCATCTTTCTTATGGTGTTGATGTCTAATGACGTAACATTAGATTGGCATAGTTTACTATTTAGTAAAGCGGAGTTCCAATAGGGAATTGTAGTGTGTTTGTGTGTGGATGATAGAGTTCTTCCTCTATCTCAAGTCGTTCTCTCATTCTCTTTCTCTCTCCCCCACACACACAACTGTGGTCATCCTAATTCTACTACTGTTTATAGGCGTATCAAATAGATCTATTGTAAAGAAAGAGAGACGTATCTTAAAGATTCTATTTCCTATTGTTTTTATTTTAATTTTTATTTTTATTTTTTTTTTTCTTAGCCTTATGTTTTATATGTCTCTTTTGTTTTTCTATTGCATATATATATATATGTATATATACTACTACACTAACTAACTAAGCATAATAAATACACAAAAGAACAAAAATTTCATCCTCGTTCTCCCCTCTCTCCGCCCGATTGTTTCACTCGAAAAGAAGAAAGGTCACGGGATGTCGATTATGATAGATACAACTGTGGGGTATAGTAAACATCTACTCAAATTATACAAATTCAACTTCACGAGAACGAAACGAGTCTATCAAAACCCATTATGTCAAGGTTTTAATATATATATATATATATATATATATATATTTATATATGTGCACTGGTTGAGCTTATTAGTAAAAAGTAACTGACGTGAAAAAGAAAAACGTCAAACAAGAAAAACATTTTTTAACACGTTATTCTTCATTTACCTCTCTTCCACTCAAATTAAGAAAAATGAGGTTTATTTTTTGTAATGAGTCCGATTAGCTAAGTACACATGTACTACAAGGTCTTTTGTTGTTTGTTTGTATTTGCTGATGTTGTTAATACTAAAATCAATATTGAACACATTCACACGTCCATATCTATATATAGATTAATACTCACTCGCATGTTTAGTCTTAATTAGGCAATCTAACACTACCACTTTGTATACACAACAAAAATAACATTGCTTGCATATTCGGTACATAATACACTACTTTAATAGTTTTTAATAGTATGCACACTGGGTTAAAACAAATATTGTTTACTTTTACATTGGTGCCATACGACAGAACGACAACAACAGCAGAATAATCTACTATAAACATATGCTCCAACCGTAAGCTCTTGTAGTGAATACGTTTTTGATTATCGCACTTCATATGTTTCATACAATTATTTCATTAAAGTACTAAAGATTAAAAACAAAAGTACAACAAAGAGAGTGTCACGTGCGCGTCACGTTCTTCAAATTGCACCCACTTCAAAGTTTTTAAACGCTTTTTTTTTGGTGCTGTTTCCCAGCTAAATCTTTGAACGAAACTCTTAATAAGCCCAGTAATAACACAAAAGCACACCATCACACCCACCAAAACACTCTTTCATCTCCCACCACCAAAAATGGACAAAGAATGCACTAATTTTAAACGTGGACGATCGTGTTGCTGCGAGAACCACATGCATGCCATTTTATTCAACAGGTGTTTTGCAAAATGATATGGGAACTCCAAAGACTGGATTTATTGCTTGCGTAAAAGTTGAGTTGTCCGAACTCTTCACGACAATCTTGAAAGCTAGACATGTGTCCTTATTGGTCTCGTGTAACTCATACTTATGTTCACAGCAGCTAAGTCCACATAGAGCATAATTTGTATGATAAAAATCAACCAGTTTTCCCGGTTTATCACGAAACCCACCTGATTCAACTTGAGCTACTCGCAACATATAATTCTTTAATGCAACCTTGTCAATTGTATGCGATTTTCGTAAAACATCAACCATGGGAATCAATGCACCAATCCAAAACCCATAACATGCATCAACTAGTTTATTGGTTCTTCCAGAAAATCCACCTTCATATGTCTGTCTTTCAAGGCACCATCTGACAAACTTGTCAAATTTGATTTGCTCAATAACAGCTTGTGGTTCTTTGTTTAGCAAAAACAATGATGCAAATGCGCAAAAAGTGTAGCCTCCATGGGCCTCAGTGTGGGGAACTCCTGCAAATCCTCCTTCGTATGTTTGGCAAGACACAATCCAGTCTTGAACACCCTCAATCAACTGAGGGGTTGTAACATTCAACAATGATGAAATAACAAGAGCACAATATGTTGATCTTGTGTCATATTCGCCAAATTCATGCATGAGAAATGATGAGCCATTACTCAACTCTTTTTTCAAACTCATGATCCATGTGTACAAATTGTCCTTTATTCTCAACAATGTAGCTGTATTCTTAGTCAATAGTAGAGTCAAAACTGCAGCATATGTTGAAGCCAAATGACCCATTTGGTTGGCACCACCGGCAATTCCACCTCTTCCATCATCAACTATACATGACTCAATCTTTTCATTGATCAAGTTGAAAATATTCTCCGTCAAAAATGACTCTTCTCCTTCCTCTTCTCCCTCTTCTTCCTCCTCATTATTAGCACGAATGACCAAAAAGGAATTCAATAACCAATACATCATCCAAGGATGGTTTGCATCGAGTGATTTATAACCACTGGGCAACTTCGCAGTGAGGCACTTCATCACATAATTCAAATGTGCATCTTTATAAAACTTTAATTCAGGAGTCTCCAAATAAGTCTCAAGTACATCATTAAAACATTCGTCTTGCTGTTCTGTTGTACTTGACTGGTATAGAAGCTCGATTGGTGGCACAGTCATGACCCAATCACCAGCCAATGTCTTGCTTTGCAATTGTTCAACCATTTCGTTTCTTGTCAAATGCGTATATACAATATCCTCAAAGTCCGAATTTGAGTCGTCGTTGTTGTTGTTGTTGTTGTTGTTGCTGCTGCTTGTGGGATGCAGTTGATGTGATGCTTCCTCCTCTTCCACTACTTCTTGTTCAATGATGTTACGTTTTCGACCTAGTAGGTTGATGAGGTAGTCTACCTGATCTCGTTTTGACGAAGGCATGATTTGGGATTGAATTTATATCGGTATTAGTGTAATATTTCAGTTCAAATGCATGTTGCATAGTTTTTGATGTTTCGATCCCACATATTTTTTTCCTATTTTCACCAAATTGGGACTTGACAATTATGTCGTATAGTATGAACGATTAATCCTTTTCCAACGCTAGAACTCATTCGTGATAATTGCATACCTTGTGCTGTATGAGACGACGACAAGCGCATTTACTTCCCATTTTACTCAAAGTTATCAGTGTGACTTGTAGTGTAATTGTCATATATTAATTGTTAATGTATTTACTTTGATTCAGCCAAGGTTGTCCGTAACCCTTTAACTATATTTCTATAGGAACACTAGCGGAAAGACTGTACAAGATGGTTCATTAAAAGTAAGAGTTACGACCAATAACATCTTGGACTTACGAACAAGTAGAGCCCACTACCAAGCAAATTGTCGTTTGATTAAACATAGAATGGCGCATTTGTGGAGAGTAAATCAGAAAAAACATCACACTGTACAAACACGTCTACACATCAACATGGCGAGAAGTTGAATAGAATCTTCTGACGGACACTTTTAGCTGATCAGGACTGCCGTTCGATCGTGTCGAAAACAACGTTCAAAGCAGCATCGCCATCAAGTTCTTGGAACAATATTGTCACTGATTCAAGAAGACGATCACGTACATAGATTTGATAACTTTAAATAGTGAGCTTTTAGTTAAGCAAACTTATGCCTTCAATCAGCTGCTATTTTATTTGATACTTGTATACACTATAGATCGATTAGTGGTGTTGTTCTGTGTACTGATTCACTATAATGCTTGATCTGTCGCCGCCTATTTATGCATAAAACCTACCACTTGTCTCTTCAATCATTTTGCTACTTTACTCTTCTTTGTTTTCTTCTTTTCCTTCTTTTTCAAACCAACAAACCCACCCTTCAACACTCGTATATATTGTTGCCAAAATTGACTCAATTGGTCTGTTTCCACAACTGTTGATATTTTCAACTTTTCTTGCTTTTTGTCCTTATTGTTCGTGCTATTCATTGAGATTCTGACAAGAATCGGGTAGGAGGTATCGTTTTGTACTCGATCATCGGGTATAACATTTGTTGGAAGATCATCAATTGTCACGCTCGATGCCCCCTCTTGTGAAGATAGCCTCTTTTGAGTTAAATAAACGGAGGATTTGCCATCGTTCTTCACAACAGCTTCATTCAACTGCTTTAAAAACTGCGAGTTATCTAGCCTCGTCATAGTTTGATGTACTTTTGAAGGGTAATATGATGATTGCACAAGCACACACTACTTTCAATAAGGATGGGATTTTATTTTTTTTTTTTTATTTCATAAAAATCTCGCTCTCGACGATTTGTGGTGCATTGAAATTCCGCTTTCATAATTCTGAGATATTTTTAAGCAAACAACTTTCATAACAAGCCACAGTGTTCAACTGCGAATTGATTGCATTTACACTCGAACTGATATATCTCACGAGCTCGTGGTGACGTAGCCTACAATTCAAATCTACGATACCAAGTTGCCCCGCTGGGCTTCGACCCCCGCAGCGTAATTAAGATAAGATTACTAAATATTCTGGAAAACATACACTCCTACCAACCATGTCTGAGGCTCTCGAGCAACAACAACAACAACATGATCATCGCCACCAACACGCCAGCCTGATGGCATCGCACTTGCCAAAGAGGTTGACTGCGTTGATAGTATCGGCGTTTGTGGCATTGGCAGCTGGTACTCCATACATGTATGGGGTATATTCACCACAATTGACAAAGCACATTGGATTAACAGCTTCGGATTCTGCAACCATATCATTGGCTACCAACATTGGCTCTGGTGTTGGAGGATTACCGGGAGGACTTTTAATTGACCATTTTGGTCCCCAAGTTAGTATCTTTATTGGATCCATTTGTATCTTTGTGGGGTATTTCACAATGTTCAAAATCTACCTGCATCAATACGACAACATGTTTGTCATATGTATTGCCATGGCACTTATGGGTTTTGGATCAATCACAAGCTATTTTGCTACATTGAAGGCTTCGCAGGCCAATTTTCCAAAACATAAAGGTGCTGCTGGTGCCTTGCCGGTGAGCTGTTTTGGGTTTTCTGCAACAGTCTTTTCCGTGATATCAGCATGGCTTTTCAAAGATGACACTGGTGGCCTTTTGCAGTTTTTAGCATTCTTTTGCGGGTTCATCGTACTTGTGGGATCGTTTTTTGTCCACGTGTATATTGCGGACGAAGAAGACGAACATGGGTACAACTTGCCTAGCCATGAAGGACAAGATTATCAGCCGTCACTTTCAGATGGTGAAGTCTCATTGATATCTGATATAGAGCCACCCGCACAATCGTTATCAAGACTGGAATCCCTAGCTGGATCATTTTCCTTTTGGGGAATTGGAAATAGGACTCCAAGGTCATCGATAAGTTTGCAAGATTCAGAAGCAAATGAGGTTGCAAGAGGTCTATTGCAGGAGGAGTCAGTCACCAAAAAATCAACAAGTCAGGGCAATCCCCTCCAAACAATAAAACGCCGTCTCATGGATAGAGTCTACTTGGTACATTACTTCATTGTATCAATTGCTGCTGGAGTGGGCCAAGTTTACATATATAGTGTCGGCTTTATTGTTGCGGCCCAGTACTACTACAATAAGGAGCATGAGGGACATATAAAATATTTGCTAATGGCCAGAGATGTTCAGGTTGCTCTTCATGATCCCGATGCTGCATCAATACAAGCGCTTCAAGTATCAATATTGTCAATTGCTTCCTTTTCGGGTCGACTTATTGCTGGTTTTGTTAGCGATTACATTCACAAAAAGTGGCATATTCAAAGACTCTGGATAGTTCAGGCTACATTAATCATGCTTTCATTGGCCCAATACATCACGATCGAGAACATTTCATCATTCTACTGGACAGCCATAGCCTCCGGTGTAACGGGATCCTGTTACGGACTCATTTTTGGCACATATCCAGCAATTATAGCTGACTCGTTTGGCACCAAGACATTCTCCACCAATTGGGGTTTGATCTGTACGGGCCCACTTGTTACACTATACGCCTTGAATAAGTATTTCGGCTGGATATATGATACTCAAACAGACGGCAAAACGGGAATATGTAACCTCGGTAACGAGTGTTATAAGGGAGCTTTCGAAGTAAGTTTCGTTCTATGCATCGTTGCCTTTGTAGTGTCAGTTCTATTGATATACAACCAGAGGCACAGATAAAATAGACTATTTATTGTATACACAAGGACTATAGATTAGAGATGATGCTGTAAGTTCGAGTAACTTTTTCTTTTTCACCATATTGTTGTGGAACTCGGTTTGCAAAGACCAGTCACATAAAGGTGAACTTCCCCCCCTCGATGGCGAACCAGTGGGTCTTTACTACGCCACTAGAAAGCACAATGTTGCCCCCTCAGACTAAAGGCGTTCCTCTTTTGTATCCAATGTAAGAAAATCCTTGATGAGTTGTGACTTGTCAAAATAATGCATATGTTTTTTAACCACGTTATCGTTTGGCAGTTCTATGTGGAGTACAGGAACATCATAACAGTACTTATCAAACCATTCTTTATTGTTAGGGTCCATTATATCTACTTTAGTGAAGTTGAGTTTGACATTCTCCACATCGGGTGATGATATGGCTTGTTGAAGTATTTCATTGGCATTCGTACACAACATACAATGTGCTTTGGTAAAGAATTTGAGCAGCACAGTAGACTTGGAACGTGTCTGAGTGGAAGTGACGCGAGTGATTACTTTAAACCTCAACATTGAAGATTGTTGTATAATGGGGAAGACTCGTATAAAATTTTCGGAATTTGTTAACTTGAGAATTTGCGTTTTTGTGTATGTCAAGGCTGACATGAAACCACCGGAAAAAAAATAAAAATGCTTTTAGTCAGTCACATGCGCTAGTTGTATCCACCATCTTTTTTTTAGTGGGGAACAAAAAGGAAAAACCTTTCAGTGATTCCCTTATACGCCATCCTTTTCCTTTTCCCAAATATTGTTGTTAAAAGAGTAAAGAAATGCCATCGGATCGCCAAAAAGTTGCCTTAATTACCGGCGCATCTTCAGGAATAGGTTTTGCGACCTCAATTGAACTTGCAAAGAGGGGATATATTGTTTTTGCTGGAGCAAGAAGATTGGAGCCAATGGCAAAATTAAGAGATGATTATGGTGTTAAAATTTTCAAGTTGGATGTTAGTGATCTACAGAGCGTAAAAGACGCAAGAAGCTACATTCAGAAAGAAACGGGCGGTAGTTACTTGGATATATTGTACAACAACGCTGGACAATCGTGCACCATGCCCACTACTGATGTCACTGATGAACAAATCAAACAATGTTTTGAAGTCAATTTGTTTGGAGCCATGCGTATGGTCAGAGAGTTTGTGCCTCTTTTAATTAATGCAAAGGGAGTCATTGGATTCACAGGATCCGTCAGTGGTGTCAATCCATTCCCCTTTTCATGCACATACTCAGCATCAAAAGCTGCCATTCAACTGTACGCTTCGGTTTTGAGAGTAGAGATGAAACCGTTTGGGGTGAAGGTTATCAACTTTATAACTGGGGGCGTTAAAACTGATATTGAGGATAAGAGGGGTTTACCAGAGACATCAATTTTCAATGTGCCAGGAATGGAGCAAGCGTTTGACGAAAGAAGGCAAATGGCAGTGAGAAACGATCCACTCCCAGCTGAGGTGTACGCTAAACAAGTTGCAAACGACTTTGAAAAAGCAAAATTGGGAGGCTCGTTGCATTTGTACCGTGGCAAAATGGCATTCTTTTTGGGTTTCATCACTCCTCTTCTTCCAAGATTCATCCTTGAATGGGCTTTTATTCGTAAATTCAAGTTTGCCAGCGTGTTTGAGTATTTGAGAAAAAAGTATGCTGCGGGTGTTTCTGCTTGATTTTGACTGTGTTGCTAATCATGTCGGCTCCAAATAAGTTGGCGAATGCTATGGGAGGTGCGATAAAATTCCATGACAGTGCAGACAATATATCGTTGGAGTTTGTAGTGATAAATTAGTATATCGTATGCTGAATAAGCTTTTTTCTTTTTACAATTCTCGGATGGATGACTAGAGCATAAGCTTGGCGTTATTCTCATGAAAATGTAAATCCTGACCATGACACTTGAAATGTATATCTTGATGGGTTCAGGTGGTTAACATCTTCGTCGTTCATATGACCCAAATGGCGACAATTCTTTGTGCACTCTAATGGTGCAAAAGATTTTCCCCTCATTCTATTCTGACAATTTTTGTGTTTACAATTCTCATCGAAACGTATATGTCATTACATTTCCCACACACACACACACACACACACACACACACACACACACACACACACTTTTCTCAAAATTCATAACCATCATCCTTCCTTGAAAATAATGACAAGCGAACCCTTTTTATGGTATAGAGATAAAGATAGGCTACGGATCGGCGAGGTTAACAGGTACATTGTCACATACAAACGACAGCGTGACGCCAACACTACTCAAATTTATTTCAGAATCAAAAACATAGAAAACCTGGGTATAAGAACAATCCATTTACTAACAGGTCCATTTATATTGTATTGTCACGTTGTCCCTTGTAATTACAACTACAAGAAGAAATTTTGCCCTGATAATGTGGAACAAAATCCCGAGGTGGCTTTTGAAAACCAAATCAAGCCTAATCAATCTTTTAACGTGACGTTACTTTTGAATGAAAATTCTTTATCTAAAACATCCACCAAAGATGGCATTGACTGGGAGCATTTTCAATGGGAGATTGAAGTCATATCGCAGATTGTTATCACCAAAAAAACCGAGGTGCTTTATGATATGATGATTGGAGATGATCTCCACGCAATGAAAAGGTTGGGGCAAGGCAAACTTCAAAAGACATTGACTAGTATAGTTCCCAATAACAGCGATGAAGATCGAACTGCTCAGGAAGTTTTCGATCATGAAACAACAAACCATGTGTTTAATCCATTCTTGAGTGTACAAAAGAAAACTACCAACGACCTTTGGAGCAAAGCCCCACCGGAACCCTTACAGCCAGTTCATTTGGTGATAGTTACCCATGGAATTTTCTCAAACCTAACATCTGATATGCTTTACCTAAAGGAGACTCTAGAAAGCTCGGTACTGGAGAATATCATGATTCGAGGTTATCGATATAATGCTGGAAAGACCGAAAAGGGAATCAAAAAGTTGGGGCGTAATGTGGGCGATTATATTGTTGATGTAGTTGAAAAAGAGCCCTACAATTTCAACAAGATTTCATTTATTGCTCACTCGCTAGGTGGCGTGGTACAGCTATACGCAATCAAGTACATCTTGGTCACAAGAGGTGTTGATTTTTTTGATCGCTTGCATGTCAAACCTATCAATTTAATTTCATTAGCAAGTCCGTTTTTGGGTATCTTGAACGAGCTAAATTTGGTTCTTTCGTGGATTTTGGATCTCGGTACTCTTGGAAAGACAGGGCGTGACCTTACGTTACTGAAGAGATTACCTGGGTGGAGAGATGTTGAGATTGGTGATCACCGAACAAAGGACAGGTTCAAACCAGTTTTGGAGACATTGCCTGATGAACCTCTTCAAACATTTTTGGCAAAATTTGAGCGTCTAACTGTTTACGCAAACGCCATAAATGATGGTATTGTGCCATTGAGAACAGCAGCCATTTTGTATCTAGACTATGAAGCGTTGGGAGATGTAAATGAGTTGAAAAAAACAAACAATGTTATTGATCGGCCTGAGTTAGAGGCTGATCATCATGATGTCGAAAGCAATGAAAGTCAAGATGACGTCCTGGAGATTCCTCAATCTGACGGGGCGCAGACCAAAGCCATAGAAAAGAAGCCACAAGGCATTGAAGTGAAAAATGGTCAAACCTCCCATGCACTTTCCAAAGAGAAGAATCGTTTGAAAGAAGTTCACGACAAGTTTGATGAGTTTACAAACTTGAATTCCTCACAAAAAAAGCTAACAAGGCGACAAAAGAAGTATCAAAATTTTAGTATTAAAGGATCCGACACCAATTCGGATAGTTTGTCAGCTAGCGTTGATTCGTCAATGGAATCATCATCATCAACAACTGCAACAACAGTCAATGTTCCCCCACGCGCCTCTGCCATTGAATCTGCTTTGAATACATTGATTTGTCCTATTCCATCTCAAGAGTACATTATGGACCCTGCATCTAGAAACCATGTCATTTTCCATGATAAGTATTACCATTTTGATAAATCCAAAGATGAAACGAATGTTAAATCGCGCTCTTTAAAGGAGAGATTGTTTGGATACTCGGCAGATTGGAGGTTACATAAACAAGTGGTTATAGCCAACAAATACCATACAAAACAACTCAGTTGGCGTAAAGTATTGGTAAATCTACCACCAGATGCTCATAATAATATCATAGTACGACGGCGGTTTGCTAATGGATATGGTTGGGGAGTGATCCATCATCTTTGTGAAAACTTGTTTGAAACTAAAACAGATGACAATGGTGGTTCTGAGACAAATATAAAGCCATACGAAGAAACTCTTTTGGATTCAACGTCAAAGGATAAGCATGAGGATGTACAAGGGAGCGGAAGTGTTAAAGCCAAAATATAGACTTCATTCTTAATAAACTTGCTTGTAGTTAGTTATTGACTCATCGACACTCTTGAATACACATACTAGAGACTGTTATAGACGTATAATCAAGATACAATGTTTTTTTTTCACAATTTACAGCATTCCCTCTTCACAAGTACTTGATGAACATGTGAAGCGCCTTTACGGCATGGTGTAGTGATGGTAATTATATTTCTACGGTTAATTTGCATCTGATTGACATAGTATTAAAGAGAGAAAAATCGAATTTTGTATCTAGAAATTGAGACTGCAAAGAAAGAAAAGAAATAATAAAATCCTGTCACAATTAATAAAGTCGTGTAAACGATGACTGAAATAGAGATACAAGAACAAAAATATAGTGAGACCTTATTACACACACACATACACACACACAAACACACACAAACACCCTAATCTCACACCCCTCTCCCTTACTGTATCTTTCAACCATTTGCTTTTGTTTCTATACAAACAATTACATGATTGTTCACAAATCATTTGCACTTAACATTACTTCTCATCCTTGATCTAATCAACCCATTGTTAATGATCAACAACACAAACTGATTGATCATCTGGTGTAATATCATTAAGTTCAAGTGAAGATAAAGGACAAAAGAACGGAGTATAGAGTAGATTGATATATTTGGAGGCAAAAAACATCACATTATTTTGAATCCGTGAGTTCATAGAGTCATTACTAATCAGTCTATCCACATTTGACAAGAAGGTAACCCTATTCAAAGACCCATTCCTTCTTAATTCTTTCCCTAGGTTTGAGAGATTACCAGTCCTTTTTTTTTTTTGTCATTGTTATTGTCATTGTCATCAATCAAAGAAACGTGCTCCTTTTCTTTGAGTTTCTTTTTTTCTTTTTTTAAATTTTTTTTTTTTTTTTTTCAATTGCACTTTTTCATTCCCAGAAGACCAAATTTCAAAAGTTGAATATATCACATCATCATCCAGTTTCAATAATAGAAAAAAGTTGAATATAGTGTGTTACTTGAAATTGTTTTTATTTGAAAGCTATGCAAAACCTTTCCTTTCTTCTTTAGACATACGAAAGAAGAAGGAAGCAAACAATAATAGGAATACACTGCAAATCTCATCAAAACTAGTGTATCAAAGTGCATGCAATAGATTAACATCATTCACATCAACTGCGTTACCAATTTATTTCAAAAATGTCTGATACAGAAAGTGTTTTCCAGCCTACGGGCAACAACCACAACACGTTACGCACTGATGAAATATTGAATGATCATAGAAACCAAGATACTAGTGTTGGTTCGGCAATTATCGATGATGGAGATGATCACCTCGATCCAGTAGGAGTCTCCTCACAAGACAATCCACGTTCAAAGGGAAGGACCTCAAGTAAAGCCGAATCAGATTTAGGTGAAGGTAACAATCCCGATGCTATTTCTAATCCAGCCACTAGTGGTAGAAGGAAGAGTACAAGAAGAACTTCAGCAAGAAGGCAATCAATCGGAGAGGGAGCATTGCCTTCTCAATTTCAACTGTACAATCAAAGTCAACCCAATAGGTCGTACATGGCATCCTTGCGTAAGGACTTTTACTTGAAAGATGATGAAGATAATACAGCTTTGCCAGTACCTATCATAAACAATCCAACAAATAGTGGAAAGCCAAGAAGCAAGTCAACCATTGAGACGTTGGCACCCATAATAAAGAAAAAGACCCATCGCAGCAACTCAAATAATTTAGAAGCTGATATTCTGAGCCCATTAACGAAAATCAAAACGAATGACTCGTTTATAATCACAAGCAATGGCAATGGAGAGGAAGTAAAAATTAGAAGACCTTCCAAATCATCGATTGATAGCGAAGCCGATTCGCACGGATCAAGATCTTCACAAGAAACGGAAGAAGATGTTTGTTTTCCTATGATGAGAGAGCACGTTAAGGTTAATGGTATTGATTTTGACGAGATTGATGAGTTCATCAGGGAGGAAAGAGAGGAGGCAGCTATGCAACGTGAGTTTTTAACGAGGAATCAACTGGCAATTGAAGAAATTAGCTATGAAAATTCGCGCAAGTTTGACAATTTGAGAAGAAGTGGTAGTGCCAATGCAATACCATCAAACACCTCTGGATTGAGTCGGCAACCCACTAGTACAGCGGCACTCAAATACACCCCTAAAAATATTTTACATAAAACATTTCAACGTTCTAATGAAGTGCCAGAGTCAACAAGCACTACATCATCTTCATTGGAAGAGTTGAAGGCCAGGCAAGCTGTAGGGGCAGATGATGCGTCTTCGATGGAACAGGTCAAATTTGGTGGTGCCAGGGTTACCGATGGTACTAATGGTACTTTGCCTGATAGATTTTCTTTCTTCCATTCTGAGTCTGAAGAAACTGTGCATGCACCTGATATTCCTTCACTTGTTCCCAATGGCGAATCAATACAAGAGCTTTTCCACAATGGAGAAGAAACTTGGTGGTTGGATTGTACATGTCCTACTGATGCCGAGATGAAAATGCTTGCCAAGGCGTTTGGAATTCACCCTTTGACAGCCGAGGATATCCGAATGCAGGAAACACGAGAAAAAGTGGAGTTGTTTAAAAGTTATTATTTTGTTTGTTTCCACACTTTTGAAGCAGACAAGGAATCTGAAGATTATCTTGAACCAATTAATGTCTATATTGTTGTTTTCCGCGATGGTATACTCACCTTCCATTTCTCTCCATTGACACATCCAGCAAGTGTTAGAAGAAGAGTGAGGCAATTGAGAGATTATGTCGACGTTACTGCTGATTGGCTATGCTATGCAATGATTGATGACATCACTGATAGTTTTGCCCCTGCCATCCAAGCTATCGAATATGAGGCGGATGTGATTGAGGACGCAGTTTTCACATCAAGAGAATCTGATTTCAGTCGTATGTTGCAAAGGATCGGAGAGTCACGAAGAAAAGTAATGACGTTGATGAGACTACTTTCTGGAAAAGCTGACGTTATCAAGATGTTTGCCAAAAGGTGTCAAGATGAAGCAGCTTTAGGGTACGAAAAACAGCAGCAACAGCAGCGTCGGCAACAGCGTCTCCATCAGGATTATGCATCCCCGCGCTCATCGTCAGCAAACATTCCTGAAACGCATGGTAGTGGAGGAGGAGGTGGTGGTGGGGGTAATACGCCTTCGAATAATTCCACCGGACACAATGGCATGCCCTCATCTTTCGGCCAATCACAGGCTTGGCTGCAAAACATGGCTGATAATGCGCGTCCTCGTGCAGACATTGCATTGTATTTGGGCGATATTCAGGATCATATAATTACCATGTTTCAAAATTTGTTGGCGTATGAGAAAATTTTCTCGCGGTCTCATTCCAACTACTTGGCACAATTGCAAGTGGAAAGTTTCAATTCCAACAACAAAATTACAGAGATGTTTTCCAAGGTAACAATCATTGGTACAATGTTGGTTCCATTGAATTTGGTGACTGGTTTGTTTGGAATGAATGTAACAGTTCCTGGACAAGATTCAAGCATAGCTTGGTTTTTTGGTATCGTTGGTGTATTGATACTTGTTGTGATTGGAAGTATAGCATTTGCTAATTGGTGGTTGAAGAGTATTAATAGGCAAATTGATAAGGAGAAAAGAGCAGGTTTCAGTTCATCTAGAAGGAGCATTCGGAGTTTGGGGTTAAGGCGTCACAGTGCCAAGTCGGTGATAAGCTTTCCCAACAAATACGATTAACCTTCAATAAAAGGTTTATTTTGCTAGAAATTATTTATGTATTTATTTTAATCGGTGTTTAAATGAATCAAGTACGTGGGTTTATATGTGTAATTTAAGAAGAGATTGGAGACTCTGCTAACAGCGTATATCTTCTTGTCACTCTAGAATCAATTCAAAAGTGAGTGCATTGTTAACAGCCTTCGACTACGATCCACGCCATTCGAGCGGTATCTCTACGAAATCATCTAAAGCGATGTTTTTGGAAAACGATTTGGATAGTTTGGGCTTTTGAAGTATTGAATTTTAGTTTAGTGTTCTGCTATAATTTGTTAAGGTCTTTTTCTTGATCTTGACCGACTCGTAACCATCCAACATCGATTTAAAAATGTAATGGATCGTATATTGGAGATTCACAGTTAAGATTTCTCCTTCGTTAATGTGGGCGTGCATAAATGTACAATTTTCTTATCTGGGTGCAAAAATTTAGTTTCTCTCCTCGGTACAAACACAAACCACACACGCATAATTTACTATAACACGCTGGAGACACACATAGTTGGTGTAATAGAGTGATACGGCAGCACACATATGCGTCGAAATAGCACCAAGGCTAACAATTTACATCTGATGCATTTCTGCTCGTAAGCATATACACTTCAACCTACAACTTTCCCTTCTTATATTCCTAATTATCTCTCCTCATGCATTTCACTATATTGTTGCAAAAACTCTGATATGCTCAAATTTGATACACCATAGAGAAATCCAACTTCAAATTACAAAATCCATAAACTATATCCCACTTCTTCTTCTTCTTCATCAACATTATTCCCCTTCCTTTATCCACAATAGTCGATTTGACATAATACGCGCAATAAAAATGTCTCCCTTAGTCAACTTAGTTACTCCAGAACAGTTGTATTCCCTTATTGACTGGAAGAACGTGGATATTCAAATCACCATTCCTGGTTATGATCCATCTTTGGGTTTCTTGTTAAGTAGCCCAGCCTTTGTTCCATTACAACCACCACCAACAACCACCACCGAGAACAAAGCAACCGAATCGACAAACCATTTAGATTCTCAAGATGAATCTACTGAACCATCATCACTTTCTACGCCACCAGTTGCAACCACTGATAACGTCAGCATTCAGAGCCAAACGAGCTCATTAAATCAACAGACCTTAAAGTCAAACACCGATCATCTCCATTTGGATCAAAACATGAGACAAACTGAATTATGTCCATTTGAAAACATGTTCTCTGAAGAGGATCCTCAGTATGCCAGTTTCCTTGAAGGTTATGTCGATGATAGTTTGAATAACAAAGTTGAGAATGAATCAGCAATCAAGGAGTCATTTTACGAAGGTATGAATCGTGATTGTTGGTTGAAAGTTGATAAATCTGATTTGTATGAGCAACGTAAAACACCTCGTTACATTTATGGCAGGTTTAACACAATCGGATATGCCAGAGATTCCGCAAGAGCTGTCAATTATACCAATTACACCATTAATCTTGAATGCATGGATACAAACAATGAGAGAAACTGCAGCCAGAAGTTTGCTACCATATTTGATTTTCAACACCTTGTAAGCAGTTACCACCACCACCACCACCTCAATCAAGATGAGAAAGCCAGTTGTGTTCCTGTGAAGAAAAATGAACAAACCGGTACTGAATTGGCTCCAGACTACAGATATGACATTGACAACTACTGCATTTCAAGAGACACTTCATCTATTTACTCGGGTGAGTATGCTGCTTATGATAGAATACAAGCACTTCGTGTATCGGGAGAGATTTCTAAGGTAAACAGTGCAGAAATTGACTATAAGATGAATGGTAGCCTCAATGAACGCCAAGCTGTTGCTAACAATTTAGAAATCACATCCTGGGCTCATGAAAATTTGGCATACCAAAATGATGAAAGTCAACCTCGATCAAGTAAAAGCTCCCTAGAGCATACTGAAACCGAAAATGAATCCAGTGTGACCATTCTCCCTGAACCTGTTGTTGCTGTTAATTTTGCTGCTGGTGCTGCTGATGCTGTATCCGCTGTTGTGACCACAGAAATTGTCATTGACCATGAATTTGAAGTCAACGGAAATGCAAACATTGATGAGTTGTTGAACGGCAATGATACCACTGATGCGTTTACACCTGGTCAAGCTAGTGAGAGAGAAGAAGCTGCTACTGTCACTGCAATCGACCAACAACAAGATGATCCAAATGAGACGGTGCAATCGCCTAATGATGGACAGCAGATGAATGACGTACCTGAAGAGGAACAGATGAATGAAAATGTACACGTACCTGAAGAATCAACTGAGACACCAACAGAAGAAGTTATCGGTTATATGAATCCTCGTGACCAGGTTAGGTTTATGGAACCAGTGGATATTAACCCATTGTATGCGTGGTACTTTATTCCAGGAGACACATTCCAAGCACCTTTGATCCCAGGACTTAGAATTGCACAGCTTGTTCCTGATGGAGTTAGAGTCATTCCTGTTCCAGAGGTGCAACCACTTCAATATTTGGAATCTGGTACATCTGCAATTGTTGATGAGAAACGAGTTTTGGCAAAAAGAAAAGTGAGATTTGTCAACGAATTACACAAGAGAATTGAGACAGAGAAGGAGATTACTGATCTAGAAGGGTTAATTTTACACGATAAACAGCCTACAGATGTTGTGCGCGTGGAACGAAAGCACAGGAAACCATTTGCTTTTGTTAAACGGATTTTGAAGAAGTTAAAGTTGAAAAAACGTCCCAAGATGAAGAGTACTGAGGGACTTAGGTCAGCTATGAAGAAACAAAACCCTAGCACAGAGGCTGAAGACGGGACCGGTTTAAGGAGGTACAAATCTTGCATCACATTGGATAGTCCAGAGCTAGATGGTGATGAGGAACGTCCCAAGATTTTTCAACGTGTGAACCGACCCCAGTCTGCTTAATGATGCATGGACAAATATGACAGTGGCAATGACAGTGGCAATGGCAGTGTTTTGGAGTAAAAATCACAACTTGACTTTTATGATATGCCAAGAAGATGGATTGGTTGCAACTTGGAAAACTACTTTGACGGTGCTTTAATCAGCACGCGATTCTCGGAATTGTCGTCAAAGAATTCCTCTTTCCTGGGTGTGATTTTTGAAATGTTATTGCGTGCTCCATTCGTGAACAAGAGAACCATCACTGATTCCACTATAAAGAAACTTAGAATAGAGCACTTCTGCCATTTGAAATTCAATTGTGTCAAAAAGATCATGTCAAGCAAGATATTACTTTGTTTCAGAAACAGCTATGAAAATTTTGAACCTCGATTAGAAGCAGCTGCTTTGTTCCGAGTTGTGTGATGGGTGCTAGTCTGGCCAGCTAGTGTCCAGAGCCAATGACGGATTATTGCAGTTGGCGGAAGAGGGGACAAGAGTTTGAAGGTTGTTGAGAGTAATGATGAAAATATGTCGGTGTGTTGAAAGTCTATGAAGACGATCTCATGTGTGAGGAAGGTTGCGGTACTTGGTGATGTTTGCTGATGCAGTTTTGTTGCTGCTGGTAACTTTGTCAGTTTTGTTTTTTTATGTTTTCATATCTCTTGTTTTACATTCCTTGGGAAGCTTTGTGTTGAGAATGGACCAGGTTGTTAGATGATGATCTCTCTATGCGGATTTTTTGTGCTCTTTGATACCTATTTCTTCTATCTTCTGGATTATACCGAGAGCATGATGGAAAACAAACATCTGTTAAAGATGCATATGAAATATGGTCATCGTTATCGCATATACGTAGATCATTGTCATATGTTGTACATATTGTATGTACTTATTGTATATATGTAATATGTATAGAATACACTCCGGATATATGGATATTAATAAAATTGCTCGGATATAAAAACTAGAAAAAAAGAATAATCTTTGTAAAAGTGCCGGTGTTACACAAACTGCAATATAGATTATTGGAGGGGTTGATTTTTGTTTGATTTGACACGGATAAAAGTTAAGAAACACAAATATACAGAGAACAGCATCATTTACACAACATGTATGTATTGTTTTGATGCTCTGTGTTTACTTCTAACATCGCCGTCTAGAAGTAACTATAGCTGCTGCCATCACATTGTACTGTATTGTATTGTAGTAGAGTAACGAGGATGACAACTCAGAAAGAAGAGTTGAGAATATAATTGACAATATTTAGGCTATTGTGCATTAATTGCGGTTATGTTATTAATATTGAAGAGAAGATAAAGAGTACCATGATGATTGCTTCTAGTGCATAGTATATGGATATACTATCGATGACTGATTATGGATATTTACAAACTACTTGCACCAATACCCGCTTATTATACAAGACTATATACAAATGAAGTAGTTTTGTATATGTAGCTCTTTTTTTATGTCTAGTATTGGGTTCAAAGAAAGTGCGTGTGACATTTACCAAAAACAAATAAAAAAAAAAAAAAGAAATATATAATACTATTGTTGTTATATGCTATTGTGTATTGTGTAATGTGTATTGTGTATTGTATATATAGGGGAAAGATACTATAAGACTACAATAGAGATAGATAGAAAGAAAGAGCAAAGAATCAAATATTTCATCAATTCAAACTACTTTCCATATATAACATTATTCACCACTATTACTACGATCACTCTTTACAAATAAAGTCACACACTGCTATTCAACTGGAGACCTCTTTTGTTTGTTTATATGGTTCTTGCAACACCTGACATTTGTTTAAGTTTTTGATTTTGATTTTGTTTCTTTCTTTTGGTTTTATAATTTTTGTTCCAGCCCCTATTATATCTCAACACCACCACACCACCACCACAATTTTACAACCAAATTCAAACACTATCACCACTATTACCACCAAAAACGCACAGCTGAACTGCACCACAATATTTAGTAGGTACCTCCGATAATGTTCGCACTGCTGACCAGTCGTACTTGCTACGACAACTACAACCACAACCACAACCACAATCACAACGACTTTCACTACCATTCACACCACCACTTTCAAACTCGTACTCAAACTCAGCACAGTAATCGCATAGTGTCATCAATCGCAACCAATCATAGACTTCATCTGCAACTGCAACAGGAGACATCACAGCATCCCATTCACATCAATACATACACTCACTCATCTCAACAAACCACGACCCCGTCTTCATCTTCATCTTCATCTTCGTCTTCATCGTTGTTTTCTGCTGAAGACAATAATTTCCCCAATCAGTGTGATACTGGTTTTAAAGTCACTACTGAAGTCAATAATGGTGATAGTAATGATTATATGAACGAAGACAACCATCATTTGCAACAACGTTCATATTCTCCTCCAACGCCTTGTCCTTCGATATGGAGCAGTTTTGATGCCAAACATATACCCGATAGTCAGGAATTGTTACAATTACTAGAGCCCAACCCTGTTTTCCCACCATCATATGATACCTTACCACCAGGCGGATGCCCAAGATTCCCAGTTCTTCAGCCTTTGTCCTCGTTTGAAGAAGCTATTTATACAAATTTGCATTCACACCAACAACATGCATCATCTCCTGCAACGAGAGCTATGGATCCAGCAGCAGGATCTTCTTCCACTACATTACTACTAAACATAACCCCAAAGGCAACAACAGCAGCAGAAGCTACACTCCCACCATCGTACTCCCCATCCATCTACAAAATAGGGATTGTTTCTCGAAAGTTGGAATGGGTAAACCCTTATGAAATGTCCACCAATCGAAGTTGGAAATACCTTATTTGTGAATTGAATTCAACCCAATTGAATTTTTACAATATCCCACCCAGCCATGAGGATAAAATATTGGATTTTGTATCCAATGATAACAAGACGTTGTCTCTGTCTCAATCCACAGCTCGAATACCAGAAAACGACTCGATATTAACTAGTGATTTCGATCACCGATTTTATAACTTTGTTAAAAGGCAAGGTTTGCTTGAAGATGTTTGTGCTGGATCCAAGAAAAAGGGTTTGGTGAGAACTTATACACTACAACATGCCAGGGTAGGGCTAGCCACCGATTATCAAAAACGTGTCAATGTTTTGAGATTGAGAATTGAAAGTGAACAGATTTTGCTCCATTTTGAAAGTACCCAAGACTTGATTGATTGGAATATGCTGCTTGCTGTGGGGAAAGATATTGCCATTGATATCAATGAGCGGGAATTACCAAAGTATAGAACAGTTCCCAGGCGAAGAAGAAGAAGAGGAAGCAATAGAAGACGCAGAAGTGCAGGAGGTGGGATCAATAATAGATCATCTGCCAATCATTCGAGTTCAAGCTCATCAAATATTCATTTTTCACGTTATACGTCAACTAGTGACCAATTTGCAAATACAAGAAACATGTTAAAATCAGTGTCCGATGCCAACAAGATCAAAGGTCGTTTCAATAAGCTCAGATCGAAATTTTCATCGTCTAGGTTGAGAAGCAGCTCATCGCCATCACCATCACCATCACCATCGACACCCAACGGCGATTCAGAATATAATGACGATTCTAGAACTTCAAGATTCAGATCCGGATCTAACTACTCCGATTTGCGAGATCGTGGGTACAGCATGACTGAACCGCAGAACCACTCACTGCAAGGTGGTAGGAACTATGAACCTGATAACAATGTTAGTCATAGTAGCTCATATGCTAATAGCTTTGATGATGATGACGAAGATGATGTCGAAGACTATGATGAGGAATTCAATGAAGTGTTGAGGAGGTCTAGACATGAAACACTGGGATCGACTTCACCTCCACCTCCACCTATACACGGTAACTACGATGATCAAGAAGATATTCAAAGCATGTCTGACTTACGTATAGACGAGGATGAAGAAGATGGTTTCGGAGAGGGTGACGGTGATGAAGATGATGATGATGAGCAAGTTGGAGCAGACGAGTATGAGCAAGAAGATGATGAAGCAAACGGATTTTTGTCCATGGCTAGAAGTCGTGGGGTGTTTGCAATAGGTGCACCCGAACGCAAAGCTCGCCTGCAATGTACCACAGACAACGATTTCAAATGGAACCCTTGTCCAAATGAAAGTTATAGCAAACGCAGATATTATCGCAATTGTTTGCGTTGTATTAAACCGCTCACTATGGAGGATTCGTGGGTTTACAAACCATTAGTAAAACCTACACCATTTTCGCCTTTGAATGTTGCATACCTTAAAGCTGTTAAATATGCTGGACCCAACGGGGAAGTTTTGCCATCAGCCTCATCAACGGTCTCAGTGCCAAATTCTGGGGTGTCTTCTTCCAATGCCAGTTTTACTTCCTCACATCGCAAGTATGGGGGTGGTGCTGCTACTGCTGCTTTAGGAGTTGAGTCCACATTGATGTTACCGGATACTGCATTAACCAAGTTGCCAAATCATTTCTTGAAGGAGTTCAGTGTGGGTCCTCATGGCTTGGTTCCTAAGGAAATTATATAAGACGGAAACTGAAACTACTGAGCTATACATAAGCTTTTGATTTTTGCTCATCAACTTATATTGACTTTAGTCACGTGTGTAGTTGCATATTTATCACACTTCTGCTTAGACGTTGCACTATGGCGTTGCTATTCTACATTCCAACCTATTTGAGGGTACAACCTTGTCTTTTAAATGAATAACTTTTTTTTAATCCAGAATTCGTATATAAATCGTACATCATCATCATCATTATCATCATATGATAACTCTCGTTACCTCGTCTATGCTAACACCAAAAGTCGTAAACTCTATAGTACAATGGCTTTGCTCTTAATGCTTCTTTTTCTTCTTGAATTTCTTGTTTGATCAAATCAATATCAACAGCTGTTTTCCCATTATCGAGATCAATGTCTTTGGCTCTGATATAAAGTCTCCAACTTCTAGTCCAAAGTTTATGACCAACATAAAATACAAGGACAATGACTCCACCAAGATAAGTTTTGAAAAATGTAACAGCTTTTGGTGGCTTGCCAATAGGAAACAATGCAAGCCAAAATTGAAGTCCCAAGATGGCGACATTAGCAATTAAACCGTAATATGCGCCAATGAGTCCACTGTTGGATTTGTATGCTAAATCATCAGTAGACCTTCCTTGTGCCTTCATTGCCATACGATATCTAATAAAAGCTCCATTGATACTTCCCCAAGTAAACAAAGTAGATAATCCAGATAATGCAACCAACCAATCAAAAACGTCAGCTTGGCTTTTTGATGCCGAAATAAAAGATAATAATCCCACAAATGCTGATGTGGCAATCCCAGCCAATGGTCTTCCCTTTCTATCAACATAAGTGTAAATCTTGGGAGCAAGACCTTGTTCAGCTAAAGCCAAAATAGTTCTTGAAAACCCATACACGGCTGAGTTGGCAATCGCTAAAAGTGCCACCAAGATAACCACATTAAACACTGAAGGTAATCCCTTTATACCACCTTCCTTGATGGCAATAACAAATGGTGAAGCGGCATTCCCATCAGCATCTAAACGAGGGTTATCGTGATTAACCAAACAGCCAAGTAGTGTCAATGTAGTCATGTAAAAGATGAGAATTCTCCAAACAACCTGTTTGATTGCTTTTGGTAAAATCTTTCTCGAATCTCCAGCTGATTCACTTGATGTTAAACCAACCAATTCAGTTCCAGCCAATGAATAAGTTGCCGTTAACAAAACCGATACAACTCCCTTGAACCCAGTAGTGAATGGTGGATGCCAATTCTTGCCTCCAATAAACCCTTGATCACCACCACCACAAATTAAAACAATGGCCAAGATGTTGAACCCAACAATTCCCAACAATTTGATTATAGAAGCAACAAATTCGGTTTCACCAAACCCTTTATTGCCACACATATTTAGGAAGAAAATCAACACGTAGAAAATTGCTACCCATGCATCACTATTTATATCTGAGTTCCAGAAATTTATTGTCAATGCTGAAGCCACCAATTCCAATGGCAATACAATAACCCAAAACATGGCATAGTTCCACCCCATGGCAAAACCCCAACTAGGATCAACAAATTTAACTGAATAAGTGGCAAAAGAACCAGTGACGGGGTAACTACTGGACAATTCGGCCAATGATTGCATCGTACAATACAAAAAAGTGGAAACGATGGCCCAAGCAACAATCAAACTGGCAGGACCATTTTTCATGGCTGATCTTGAAGCCACCAATAATCCAGAACCAACACATCCACCAAGAGCAATCATTTGCAATTGTCTTTTTTTAAGAGTTTGTTTCAATGGAGCATGTATACTGCCTTCTTCAATGTCATCACTGTTGATGTTGTTGATATCAGTAGCCTTGTTGGTGGAATCTGCGTCATCATCGGATGCAGACGTTGTCAGTTGTGGTGATTGTTGAGGTCGACTTTTGCGATTGGTTGTTGATTCTGGTGGTTTAAATGAGTCTTTAAAATTCGCCCATGCGCTGCGTTTTGGTTCATTGGAGTTTGCACTTGATATTGATGAAGCATGAAGGTCATTTATGCTCTTTTCTTGCAGTTTGATTGATGCCACTGGTGAAGAAGATGGCATTCTGAAGAAATTTGGTTGTTGAATTATTATGTTTAAACTGATTCTTTGTGAAGAAGTTATGCAATTGTGAATGAGTTCTTTCGTTGGATAGTGTTGTTTAAGTAGTTAGTTATATATATATATATATATATATAGTTGTGAGAAAGAAAAGATGGAGATAGTGGTGTGGTTTCTTGAAAAGTATTGAAAAATGTTTAGCTACTAATGGCTATGTGAAAACTAAAATAGGCTTACTCATCATAAAAGTTATAAGAAAAAGGAAAAGATCTTGGCTTTGAGTAAGAATGAAAAAGTTCATACCGTCATCCGTATGAGTTCCCCTTTTGTACTTAAAGACATCTTTCTTGTAACTGTAAAGGAGTAGAGATGGCAAATAGAAGGTTTTGTGCATTTTTGCAACTATTCTATTCTTTTTCTTTTTCTGATTTATGCATTCCTGCATAATAGCGATGAATTTCTTTTTTCCTCTTCGAATTTCCCTATTTACTGAGTCCGCTATCGGATGCACAACTCAAAGAGGAAATAGACAGCAAATTCTTGTATATTAGAGTTAAGTGTTGTCTGAATCCAGGCTTTCTCTGGGAATCCGCGAGGAACCGTATATTACCGAAGGATTTGCGACAAACGTGTGTATGGAGTGGGGATATATACCGGTGTCAACTTTATTAAATTCTTGTCTCTAAAGAGGAGAAGAATGAGGGTGTAATGAGAAAGAACCTTAGTGAACGGGCTAAATAATGTTGAGGAGGCCGTAAGGCAAATACAAGGTTTTAAATGACACGGCCCTGATTATGCATGGTGAAGCCGGAACAGGAATTAAAAAGGATAAAAACCGTGCATAACTGTTCCTCTCTATATTTTTTTTCCATCAAAATGCCTTACAAGACAAGAAAAAAAGACGCAAAAAAAAAAAGTTGCTTTTTGCGCTCAAATATATCTTCATTAGGCAAATCAGTATGGTAGCGTTCACGTCAATTTTAATATTTACGGCATTTTACATGTATATTTTACTTTCACTATTCTTGGGCACTAACTACTACTACTACTACTTCTACTATATATGTATATAGGTAGAAGTAAACTTGGCACTTCCATGCTCTCCGCATTGACCCTTCTTCCTTTCCCCCCTAAGTTTCACATACTTCTCCATACATGATGCATCATCAATCGTTTTACAGTATGTAGCCTGGATATGTGGCATTGAAGATAATGTTTACACTTTCAAGTATTACCATCGTGAAACTATATAAGCCCCTGCAATAGACTTTTTGTAAAGCCACTTCTTGATTCAGTTCCCTCCAAATATTTGAGTCAGTCGGTTTTGACTTTTGGAATTGGCGGGGTGTTTCCTCTCCGACCCGCTCGCTTGACAATTCCATTTTTTGGTCGAAATTGCCGTATTCTCGGAAGTCGCATCGCCATTAATAAAGTTTCTCACTTCCTCGCTTCCATCACGGGCTTTTGCAAAGAATAGTTTAAAAGACGTTCGTAAAAGAGAGGAGTAGAGAGCATCCACAAACGGTACCAAATGGGTATAGTAACAACTTGGAAAAGAATGGGGTTATGAGGAATGGTCCCCTTCGAACTCTCCCTTCTCTTTTTTCTCTGGTACAATACTCTTTTCATATGACCAAATTTGGAAACGAGAGCAACTAGGAGGTCCCATAATCTCATAGCTATGCATTGACTAAATCGTTTCGTTGCTTATGGTGGTATAAATAATTTGTATTACATTGCGTTTTCCATCATCCAGTACAACAACTCCTTATGTATTAATAGGTTTTCGTCTCATTTTAATGCAAAAAAACTAAAGTGGATGAAGATTTTGGGGATATCATAGAAGTTTTATTTCTTCTGTTTAAACAACATTTCATTATATACGACAGCTGTTAACCACTTCCTCTCTATTATAATAATAATTATTATAAAGTTGAAAAGTTGCAAATCTACATTTTGACATAAATTATTATATACTACAGTCTTTTTATTTTTTATTCATACTACCGCGACATAATAATTCATACCAACGCGACATTAAGTTTTCATACTAAAATGACATAAAGCTAACCGGGTCACTTTTTACCTGGTTAGCTTGTTAACGTAATTGACATTTCATGAAATGTCAATTACGAAATGGCTACTTTCTGAGCACTAAAGACGACTCTATTCTTCGAGAAATTGAAATGAAGAGTATTGAGAGTATAAATACGGACGATGTTTATTTACAATTGTGTAGTTTAGTTTAGCAAAGTAAGTTATAGAAGATCTAAACAGTTTTACAAAGTTAAAATCAATAAGACTGAGCTAATCGAAAATGACACCGATTACCAAGTCAAAGGAAGATGCAGGCTAAGACTGTCTCAAACACCCTGTAATATAGTCTTCTCCATCAATTACCTATTTAGTCACATCAGATTTCCAGTTTATTTCTTATCATCTGGTGAAGTTCTCTTCACATTTTGGTACAGTGAGTGGTTGGTTACAGTTCCTGTTCTTATTTCATTAAAATAATCTTTGAACCCCAATGTTATTCTGGATTGTGCACGTTCGCACAATTCTTTTGCTGTAACGGTTTTATAATCATAGACTTCTGTAATAGACACCACTTTCCACTCTCCTGGTGACTTTATTTTCAAATTGTAGCTATCAAATTTATTCTTTTGGATGTAACGTTGACCTAATTCACCAATTATTGCCACCTTTGTTTCATCACTCGAGTGTACCGTACATATATATCTGTCTTCGGCTACTCTCCAAACACATGAATTAGTATCCAAATAGCATAATTCATCATAAGACTTGATGTTAGTGTCGTAAGATTTAAATTTGATGTATACTTCACCTTCTGAGGGTCCAAAAGTGTACAATTTCCTATTGAACGTGGTTATATTGGGATACACGTTGACGTCTTCCACGTATTTAAGATCATAGTTTTTAAACCATTCTTCGATGTTAGTATCGGTCATTGCTTCCTGCAGTTGTAAAGTTGTAAACAATGTTGTGAAGCATATGTCTTGGGAAACAAAAGTTATTTAATGAGCGGATAGAGAGTCATAGTAAATCGGGATAAAGTTACTCCTGCACTTTAAACGAATAGTAGTTCAAAGTAATTGGAGTATCCATATTAGATAAGTCACGTAATATTTGTTATCATTTTGTCTCTCATATGTGGCTCTTATTTGCTGGTGGTGCCGGTCAATGAATGGGCTGTTTTTGTTTTGTTTTCTGCCTTTCGATAACCCATTTGGAAATCATACATGAGAATTGACACAATTGTGGCGCGAACTCCCATTTGGTTTATTTCTTTATTTTATTTTTTTTCCTTTTTTTTTTGCGCTTATCAATGATTCAGGCTAAATACTTCTGTACACAAAACGGTATTCAAATTTAATATTTAATTGTTTATTAATCAGTTTTGATTGGACATCAGAGTCATATCCTTCCACATCATCGTCTAATCGTTTAGTAAGTCTCCATTCCATCCTGCTACAGAAGCAATATCAGGTCGTTCTTATCAAAATATAGTTTTTTGACTTATTTCCATTGTTTTACTCATGGTTATTTGTCAATTGTAAGAACGTGTTTATTATCTATAATAGGGTATCGATTACTTTGAGAGATTATATATATCATAAATCTTTGTGGCATATTTATATACCTCTCGTATATAGCAATTTGTTTTATTTCAACCAGATAGCATTATCTTATCTGTAAACTTTATTCAAGTTATTACAGGCATGTTTAAATAGGACTTGGAACTACCGGTATTGAGATACGTTTTTAGACGAAACGTCAGTTTAAAGAATGTTCTCGGAACAAGTCTTTGGACAAAGTAAAATGTAAATTAAAGCATACGTTGACCTTGAAAAGAGTGTAAAAGTCTTCCAGACTTTTGTCGAAATGCCCGACGAATATAAATTTGTCTAGAATTTCATATCTAAAATTTTAAGTGTATAAGATCATGCTCATGTCCATGTATAAACGTTCAAGTAGAAACACTAAAGCTGTTCATACAAATACAAGACGCGTGCTTTTTTGCAATTTAGTACTCGACTAGAAATTGAATGAATATCTCTCCGTGGAATGAAAGGTTAAAGATTTTGAAATTAGTTAACCACGCCTGTAACCATGGTGGGTTGACTATATACGTAAAAACCGCTTGCCATTCCATAAATGGCTTAAATTTCTAAGAAAAGTCCTTCTGTTGAGACTTGAAGAGATGTCTTTAATACTCATCCTCAGTATTATAACTTGGTTATATCTGTATGTGACATGTGGAGTAGACAGAATCATATGACAATAACATAGAGGAAATACCTTTGGATAACTAACCATTCCACACATAATAAGGGGTCCGTAGATCAATAACTCGTAGATCACACCCCGTCCAAATTTAAAGATAAGACAGTAAAGGATAATATCCACAAATCAAATGCCTCACTGTTTCAAAGTCAAATACTATATACTTTTTGTAATATTTGGCTTCAATAGATTGTTCAGTTGTGATAAAGATCTTGTAGGCAAATTTCTCAAACACTTTTCGAAGAGCAGCGTCTACTTCTTCAAAACAAATTCCACATTTGGTGCATCTTTTGCCTAATATTGTGGTGTATACTTTTGGATGTTTTTTGGTAAGCGCCATACTACATCCACTATCCCCTAAAATTCTAAACAGCTCCACCTGGGACAACAAATTCAACCAAGGAATGATGGTCTCATTCGGCAAGTATAGAAGATAACCCTCTATTGGGAGGACTCTGACGAGTAGTTCAATAGGCAAGTCGGAAAGCTGCATTGACGGATATGGAAAACAAGACATTTGTAGAACGCCGTTCCAGAGACTGTGATTTTATATCGAGTGGCCAGTTTAAGGAAACGCCAAAAAGGTTCTGACACAAAGCTGCAAAAGTGGCCCTTTTGTGTGGTACCGAGATAAGAGCAGCATCCAAATGGGTCCTGTTTAAAAATCAGAGGTCAAGCAGTCACCGTAGTAACTGGTAACAGTTTTGCTTTTTGTACCGAATGTCATTTCTCTTTGACCCATTGGTACAATACGCTTCTACTGTTTTGGGATGCACTTGTTCAAATTTCTATCATAACGTGCCCAGTTCATGGTACTCTAAAACTACTCGAGATACTAGGATGACAAACTTTCCGACGTGAAACAGGGTATGAAAGGGACTGTACGAAAGAAAAAGGTATTGATATATGTAATCCAAGGCTTTTTAACTTCGGGGTCAAAGTACACGACCTGTTTATGAAAAATGAAGAATTTGCAACCAGTTTAGAATCATCCAGAGTGTTTTATGAAGTTAACTGATTAGTAATTTAAAAGTGAAATGAGGGGACTCACAAGGCCATCCAAACGATTGAGGGATTCAGTGTGTGTCTTTGTGGACCTTGGTCATTCGTAACGGTCAGGAAGTCGTTATTAATGAGCTTAATGTGTGTTGTTGTTCTTGATGATGCTCCTATCATAATTCGGGGGGGAATAGCAAAGATAGAAAAATGTGTTGCACATAAACAATTTCCTTCAATGCTCCGGTTTCCGAACAAAAAAAAAAAAAAAACAAATCAAGAGAGAGGGAGACAGAGAGCAAAATAGTGCGACAATTGCCGAACTTTTAACTTGACAAGTAACAACTTACAATCAACTTCTTTTGATCACCTTTTTTTTTACAAACACTGGTTTAAACCATCAACACATCAATTGCGTTCCTTAGTTATTCTTGCTATGACATCAGACTCAAATTTACAGTTCAAATCAACTCAAGATCCAGCAAAATTGAAAGAATTGTTCACATTATGTGGCAGTGAATGGAGTGGACCATTGGATGCCAATGAATTTGGTGAAATTCAAACCCAAAGTATTGAGGAGTACGTTAAAAGCGGATTGAAGGTGGAAGGATTTTATATTGAGGACACTTCAAAGGATTTGGTTGTTGCTACAATCATCATCAAACACTTGAAAGGATTGTACAAACCAGCTGATAGATCAAGTTCGATTTCGTCTGCACCCGATCCTTCGTTATTTGGTGTTAAGAATATCACGTCTTTATTGGTGAGTTTTGTTTTCACTCACCAGGACTATAGAAAGAGGGGTTTGGCCGAAAATTGTATATCTCAAGCCATTGCAGCAACTGAAAAGGAAATAATTGAAGAGCATTTGCGCAAAAGTGACGAGTCTGCCAACGACAATTTCAAGAAAATGACACTCGACAATTTCACAGGTGAAGTTGATCCACAATTGGCAAACTACTATCTCGGGAAAGAATATGTTTGGTTTTTGTTTTCGGGTGTACAAACTTATTACAAACGTTTCGGCTTCAAAAGTTATCCCCTTGACTTTTATGAAATTCCAATAAAGGAATTGTCCGAAGGACAAGAATCAGTGTTGAAGCAATTGATTGAAGACCTGGAGCAACTGAACCAACAGCAACCTGATGCAAAGTCAAAAGTTTTGGGAAAAAGAATTAAATTGTTGAACTGGGACAGTGATGAAGATCAAGAAATTATCAAGTTTATCTTGCAAACAAAGGAATTGGAGATTCTTTCGGAATTGAACAAGCTCAGCTACCACTCGGAATTACAAGGGGATAGGAAATCCTCAACTTCACTCACCAATATGACCAACATCTTATCAATGACCAAAATTGGATCACACAGTACCTTGTCGGCAATAGGCGAAACAACAACAGGAAAACCAACGGTTACCGACGACGTCTCCAGAAGAAAGTCGACAGCAATGAACCAAACGGTGCCCAAGTTTGCCATCAAACCTTCTTTTGCTGACTACAAAAGTAAAGTCGTTAGTGCATTAGGATATGCAAAAACCGAACAAAGTACAAAATTTACGAAAATTCAGGGAGCCATCATTACAAACGATTTACAAAGAAGGTCGTACTACGTTTTGTGGAACTCATTGAAGGGTGAATTTTTCATCACAGGTATGGGTGAACTCATTTATGAAAGCGTGTTACCATCTGCCAACCCACAAAGAAGAGGTTCATCATTCACTGGTCTCAATGATTTGGGTGGTTATAATTTCCAAGATTTGGATATTTTAGTTTCGGCAGCCTTGTATACAGCAAAGAATCGCAGTGGCAAATTTGAAAATGTCTATGTTTCAACTCACGATTTGCCTAGTGATATACCCGATGCAGTTATGCATGATTTCCTTATAAATTATCTTCCATTTTCGTCCTATGCTCTGGATGAGCATAAAGTAAAGAGGAAGGAGGCAAAGGCTACAAGTACAGAAGATCACAAGGTTGAACTTCTTGCTGATAATGGTAAAAAAGTTGGTGTTTTGCCAATGGTGAAACAATTTGGAAGTGACAAGAGCGAATTTGATATTGACTGGTTAGACAATGGTATGTGGTGTTGGGGGTGAATACCGTAACAAGCCGAGGTGTCATAAATAAATAGCACATCCCCGAAATTTGTCTTGTAGACGTTTGTTTTTATAGAATAAAACGATACACATTTACAATTGCAAAAGCTCAAAATTTGTTAATCTGTATAAGTATGGTACGGTTGTAGACGGAGATGAGTTTTAATTGTGACACAATTTGAAAAAAAGAGGAAAAACACTTTTAAAGAAATTTTCGTTTGTTTTTCTTCTACACAAACCACACCAAAGGTAAAAAAAGATTGAGCATACTTCCGTTACTTTCATTCACTACGAAACATGAGAGACAATGAGAACGTTTCCGCTGATGCAAAAAGCTCGTTTGAGAATTTGGTGCACATAGCTAGCAATATGTCGCAAGAATTTCAAAGATTAAAACAGGATGACAGATTTGAGTCAAGACATTCCAACCATGGCCCAACGTTTGATTATCCATCGCAATCACCCACTCCTTCATTAAACACATCTGGCTACGTAAGAGAATCGGGCTCAAACACACCATCCAATGTGACCACGTCTCCAACAAACCAACATCATACTCAAACTGACAAACACGGGAAAGTTAAAAGGATGGCATGCGTTGAATGCAGGCAGCAGAAATCTAGGTGTGATGCCCATGAACGTCACCCAGAACCTTGTACTAGGTGTGCTAAAAAGCATTTGAAATGTGACTTGAAATCAGATTATAAAAGGACATACAAGAGAGCAAGAATAGCTCAAATTGAGAAGGAGTTTATGGAGCTAAAACGAACATTGAATACCACTCAAGCCGCCGAGCTTCTTTCACGATTTCCGTCGTTAGCAAACAGTGAAAACAAGGAAAGTGGCATTGGCAATGACTTGAGCTCAGAGGAGAACAAAGATCGCGAGGTACCGTATACAGGAGAAAAGGACAAAGCTAGCCCCGTTCAAGTGCAGATACATCCGACGAATATCCATGCACCTACTCAACCACAAAACACAAATGTACGCAACGTGGCTATCGTTAACGAACCACAGGTTTGTCAAACCACACAAAGTTCGAATATTCCGTTGGAAAATCAAAACTCGACTTATGATGCCAAGCTTTCCAACAATAATACGTTAAAACTACCTCAAGATTTAAGGCTTTCGGAGGAGGTACTACGTTGCGAAGACAAATCTGTTGAGTCTATAACTTTGACCTCGAGCACAATCAAAGAGCTTTTCATGGAATATGTTTTGCGATATCACCCGATTTTCCCAGTTGTTGACGTTACCAAAGGACCTGAAAAGATTTATAGATTATGTCCCCCTTTGTTCTGGGTCATTATATTTGTTTCCTTAAGAAGGTTTAAAGAGGGATTTTCCAAGACTTTATTGATTCAATTATCACCCATAGTTAAAGGCATTCTCGCTGAGATTATGATTTCACCAATAACGAGATACAATCCCACGGAAGAGGATGAATCTATTTATAATGTCAGTTCTGTTTACTCGGTTCAAGCTTTCTTGTTGTATTCATATTGGCCACCAATCACATCCTCACTTAGCGCTGACTCATCGTATAGTACTGTTAGCACGGGGTTTTTTCAAGCCATACGGATCGGATTACATGCACCTTCTTCGTTTAGCAGTGTAAAAAGTACAGATGGACAACCTGAGAGCAAGGCTCTTCAGCAACAAAGCATGTTGCAGGAACAAGTCAAGACTTGGATAGCAACGAATGCGGCATCCCAATTCATAGCCACTGCGTTTGGGTATCCTGCGTGCGTCCAGTTTGATTCCTCCATTTGGTACTACAGTCGGCCCGGGAGTGACGTTCAAATTCCCGAAGAGATCAAATCGATGTTGGCCATTGCCCAATTCGAAGATCAAATGGCTAGATCACTCAATTCCAACCCGATGGACCCTTGTGGACTTAGTGATGCAAATGAAAGGGTATCGTTGTTAAAGTTACTTGAAAAGAGAGTAGATGAGTTGGAAGTGATGATTTCTCATACAACTCTGCATGATGCATTCAAATTTAGAATGTTTGAGATCTTGGCATCTAAAGTACATCTATTCAGCTACTACTTTATGGACTCCTCCAAGATATCCGAGTTTGAGCTAAAGACTGGTTTAGTCAAACTTTACAACGCTGCAACGAGATTGGTTTCATTTACTCAAAATTGTCAAACCGAAGATAAAAAATTCATTAAATATCTTCCCGGAGTGTATTTGCTAAATCTCTGGCAAGCTGCGTGTATTATAGGGAAATTGGTTCATTCCAGTTTGAAAGCTGTAATCGACGTAACCGTTGGTAAACAGAGTTACGAAGCGGTCGTCAGTTTGACTGCTAGGGCTTCCATACTTAAACACGATATGGCAATCCGATCAAGTGGTATCACAAGAAACATGTGGCTGCTTTTCCGGCAATTGGATAGCCAAAATCTAAACAGTTTGAGCATCAACATAAGAAATAGGATGGCTGCATCAGTATTCTTTGATTGTTTGAATTTGATTAGAGAGAAGGCGGGAATGACAAACTTGCGAGTAAAGACTGATGATCGAAGCCCAGTCCATGGAGCAACTATAGAAGAGGGACCGTTGGAGAATTTGCAAGGAGAAGAATACCTGGATACAGAGGCCCGTAATGATCCTCACCGTAAAGACAAACGGTCTTTATCGAATGAAGAAGACGCTGAACAAAGAGCAAGAAAGATTATAAGAACAATACCTTTAGATCCTGAGCCGATTTCAGCAGGCACAACAAAGCGAAGCTCCATCTTTAAAGTTGTAAACACATCGGCCGAATCCACGCCAATGGTGAAAGGAGATCACAACACCCCAGACTCAAATAGCTATCCGCAAGGTAGCCCTCCATTTGCAACAGATTCTCAATTTGGACATGCTTCTCGTGGTGTGGCAACCCACCAAGAGCAATTGTCAGCTACCCCATCATTCTCGCATCATCATGCACATGCTCTTACTCAGCTGGGAGATCAGTTGCACAACTTAAAGAACGATTTTCAACCTCAGGGTTCCAACACGTCTTACCAACAGCCACAATCAACCTCGACGTTCAATGATTCTCCATTGCAACTGGGTTTAGAAAGTTTGGACTTGGACAGGTTCGACGGTGATATGTTGTGGAGAGACGTTGACAGTGTCATGAATGATTTTGGATTCCATATGGTTTAATAATACCTGGCGGTGAATATATGCTATGTACCTCATTAGTTCAACTGTAATTGCACGTAGAAGAATAACAAACACAAAAAGCTAATGACAGTGTAAATTTTTCAAAAAAAAAAATTTTTTTTTTTGTTTTCTCTTTTTTCGTCTTCTGGTGAAAAATTGAAACTAGAAGCTTTCAACACTTGATTCATTTGTCACTATAAACACCTCCATCAAGTTAGAATGTCATATGACGATATAGAAAACGCGACTCCCGATATTGTCATTGGAAGTACTATTGAGGAAGAAGAAGACGATTATCAATATGAGAATGAAAGTGACAATGAAGTGCAACAAGAAAAAGATTTGGATGACTCACAGCTGAAGGGCAAAAAATCAGTGGCCTTTGCAGGATTAGACGAGGAAGACGACGAGAAAGCTGAGGAAAGAGCCAAGAGGGAGTTCGAAGAAGGTGGCGGATTACCAGAACAACCAACCAATCCTGACATTTCCGAACTTACACCACTCTCACCTGAAATCATCAATAGACAAGCTACAATCAACATTGGTACAATTGGTCACGTCGCACACGGTAAATCTACTGTGGTCAGAGCCATATCTGGAGTTCAAACTGTTCGTTTCAAGGATGAATTGGAGAGAAATATTACCATTAAATTGGGTTACGCCAATGCCAAAATTTACAAGTGTGATAACCCAGAGTGTCCTGAACCAGGGTGTTACAAATCCTTCAAATCGGATAAAGAAATAAGACCTAAATGTCAGCGTCCAGGATGTGAGGGCCGCTATAAGTTGGTCAGGCACGTTTCTTTTGTTGATTGTCCTGGTCACGATATTTTGATGAGTACAATGTTGTCTGGTGCAGCTGTTATGGATGCAGCTTTGTTGCTTATTGCCGGTAATGAAAGCTGTCCTCAACCACAAACCTCAGAGCACTTGGCTGCAATTGAAATCATGAAGTTGAAGCACGTTATTATTTTGCAAAACAAAGTTGATTTAATGAGAAAGGAGTCAGCTTTGGAACATGAAAAGTCCATCATTCAGTTCATCAGAGGTACTATAGCTGATGGTGCCCCAATTGTTCCAATTTCAGCACAATTGAAGTATAATATCGACGCCGTCAATCAATTCATCGTAAACTCAATACCAGTTCCAGTCAGGGACTTTACTGCATCCCCTAGGTTAATTGTTATTAGGTCTTTTGATGTGAACAAACCTGGTGCTGACGTTGATGATTTGAAAGGAGGTGTTGCTGGTGGGTCCATTTTAACTGGTGTTTTCAAAATTGGTGACGAGATTGAAATTAGGCCAGGTATTGTTACTAAAGATGATCAAGGAAGAATTCAATGTAAGACGATATTCTCCAATATTGTTTCGTTATTTGCTGAGCACAATGATTTGAAGTTCGCCGTACCGGGAGGTTTAATCGGAGTGGGAACCAAGGTCGACCCAACGTTGTGTAGAGCCGATAGATTGGTTGGTCAAGTTGTTGGAGCTAAAGGAAACTTACCATCCATTTATTCCGATATTGAGATCAATTACTTTTTGTTAAGGAGATTGTTGGGAGTAAAGACTGAAGGACAAAAACAGGGTGCTAAAGTTAGAAAATTAGAAGTCGGAGAAGTGTTGATGGTAAATATTGGTTCCACAGCCACTGGTGCTAGAGTTGTGGCTGTCAGAGCAGATATGGCTCGTTTACAATTGACATCTCCTGCATGTACCGAAATCAATGAAAAGATTGCTTTGTCGAGGCGTATCGAGAAGCATTGGCGTTTGATTGGTTGGGCCACAATCAAAAAGGGAACAACCATAGAACCTGTGGTTTGAAGTTGCAAAGAGGAGATAGTATAATTGTCGGTATTTGATGTGTATAAATAGAATCTACGAAAATTTTATACTTTATCGAGGCTATTCAAAAACTTTGGTAGAGAGTCTCCCTCCATCATTCTGTATAAATGGGCACTGACTTCGTCAAAGAAGACAGTCAACTTTTGCAATACTTGATTCAAATCGATTTCTCTCTCCTCCTCCTTGTCGGTTGCCAATTTTTCCCTGCTTGGGGCTCGCAAATTTTCATAACTTGCGCCAAGTTGTTCACTTGAAGACTCGTCAGTCGGCGTTTGCATGTACGCATCCAAGTTTGTCTTATGACATTTCATGTCATTGGAAAGGCGCGTCAACAACTTGACAACTCGCAGTCGCAAATTATAATCAATGTTTAGCACAAATGGCGATTCATGACTGATGTAGGTATTGTAAATCTGATAGGCAATCGACATACACGTGTCTCGGAGACTAGTCTGGTGTTGTATGTTTTGCTTGCTTAATATGTCATCATCAGTATGTTGGCCACTATCCCTTATGTCATTCCAAAGCTTCACATTTTCTTTAAATACTTGTAGTTGGCAATAGGCGTCAAAGTTTTCCAAGCAGAATTCCTGTTCCAAGTGGCACTTGAATTGAAACCTTAATCCAGGATCTTGCATGATCGTGTCCAAAGTAACTTCCAGTCTGCATGGGTTTTGTTTGTAAAAGGACAAGTGTCCCGTTTTAATTCCGCTAGCTTTGCCCCACATGCAAAGGGACAAGCCTTTGTCACCAAGCTGATAATGTTGCTCAATTTGAAACAGTTGCCGCGCATCACTGGCACCGAAAGGTGTAATAAATCTTTGGTTAAGAAACAAGTTTGCAATCTCCATAGCATGTTTGGGTCTTACTATATCGGTGCAGTCCATGAGCCACTGTACTATAGCTTTCCCACTAATGCGATAACTAAGTAAAGCGTTTGTTGTCTTGAAACCATCTAAATTTTTCGCCTTATAGAGTCTAACCCCAACTGAAGAAACATAATATTGCATATGAGCGTCTGATTCAGGGTTCAGAAAATATCTGTGATGATAGGGACTTACGTCTGACACGTTCTGATTAAAAGTATCATCACCGTGTACTTCAAACAACTTCAACGTCTTTCTTTGATATTCCAGAAAGCTGAATGGGTCCGCGGGTTTTGATGACGGAGTTACACTAATAGAAAGACCCTCTTTTTTGCCAGCTTTACCGTGAGAGACCACTTCAACTCCCTTGCCAAAAACTTCATCGCTTCTTTTTATCACGCTAGGAATGGGATCTGGCTTGTTCATGGGCGACCATATATTTGGAATTGGACCCAATAGTCTTGTGAATAGTAGATTTATTAGACTCCGGGAATAAATCACCTCATCAGTAACAGGATCGCGATCAAAATAAAACAAATGCATTGAGTTGTACGAATTTTGTAGTAAGATGTCAGGCATATTCAGTTTCTTCATGCCTACTTTTTCACAAAACGATTGTACAATAGACAATCCTTTAGGCGTAGGTTGTAACCAAACATCATGCTTTGGCACAGACCTGGTCCTATCGGCAGGCGAATGCAAAAATTTAGCTTTGAAGAATTGGTTAATTAATGTTGATGCAATTTCTGGTTGGAAGCTATACGACAAGCAAGTGACGATATTGGACAAATCAATTTCAACGCGAAGATGAGTCATCTGATCAATTGCATTCAAAAGCTGGAATGAGTAAGGATATTTCTTACCCTTGGGGATGAGTCTGAATTTCAAAAGTGGCAGCAAAGTGCTTTTGTTCTTGGCAGAACTTGACAGGCTCTTTGAAAGTTGCAATGAAACGATCAACATTGCAAATATGTCTTTTATATCCTTCTCGTAAAGTTTGCCGCTGCTGGTGCGATTGAATTTCTTCACTACGGCCTCATGCAACACATTGGAGTTGGCATTCAGGTCGCTTAACGTGCTGGGTAAATCAAGTGACGACGATGACGAGAGTAGCTTTTCGACTTGTTGTTGTTGTGGTTCTTCATTATGGCTTGGAAGGGACAAAAGTGGAGTTGGAGTAGTGGTTAAACGATGATTCAAAAAATATGTATTATGACTTCGATCAAAGATCGATGCTGTTTTAACCGTTTCCCTAATCTCAATTGTATCCATCTTCCTGTCACGTATCAATAAAAGTGAACGCTTTTGAAAATAGTTTCAGTTCTCCAATTTGTTTTCTATCTCGTGAACAAAGACAATCCTCAACTTTTAATACTTTTATTTCATTCACATGAAACGTGTTTGATTACAACATCAAAAATTTCTCCCTGTGAGGGAAAGAATTTGAGTGCAAAAGTTTCACAGCCGCCTAAATCATTTGATTGTAATATTACAATTTCATCGTTGTTTTAAGTTTCACAAGATCCCTGATCCAAACAATACAGTCTTTATGTTGCAGTCTGTAAATTTTGTGTCTTATTCTTAGACGCCATCTATGTACAACTTTTTTGGTTACATATTGTAAACATGTTGTTTCAGCCTGAGCCGTTGTTCCAGTTTTTTTCTTTTTGACTTCTCGGTTTTTTTCTTTTAGTTCATTAATGTTTCAGATTTACCTATTGGGAAAACACGAATATGAGAGTGAGATGAATTTGAAGTATACAACAGATCTTCCGAAGGAATGCATGCATTACCAAACACCCTATGTAATAGAAGCAGCAGTGACTCTTAATGAACTGATATGTAAAGATCTGTGTAATGAAGGTTGGGCGTGATCTTATATGCAAAAATCATACTCCTCAAGATAATGAATTCAATGGGGAGCAGGAGATCATATGCAAAGAATGAGTGTACTGCTGAGAGAAGTGGTTATATAAACACGACTTAACACTTACGAGCCAGTCTGCCTCGATTTGAAAACGTGTTAACGAACGATATACAACAATGAATGTAGGTTATTCTTTCTTTCTACAATACTGTGCTTCCCGAACTTGACAAAGTATGGAAATATCCACGGGTATTTGTATATGTTTAGAATGGAAGGATTCAGGGAAGGGTAATTGAGCATAGAACTTCAATTAAGCACTACCCTTTTTTTATATATATATGGAGGGCTACTTCTTTGAGAGGAGAAATTTTATTTTCAGAGAATGCAGTATTAAATCCGGGTAACGATATTGATGCAAAATAGGCTTACTTAATCGAATACTCTCAAGCCTGAAACCCAAATCACAACTAAGGTAGCAAATGTGTTCTATTTCAAGAAAGTACTCTAGCTGCGGCTAGAGCTTCTAGAGTAAACATGCCGTCTTGAGTGGAACTCGTTTATCTCAAGATTGAGTTTAAGGAATCAAGAACTTCTTTTTCAAATTCTTGAGCAAAATTCTTCAAAATGATTGTAGGATGTGAATGTTCATCCCTGTTGAATGCGAGTGCTTTGATATGGGCTTCCAACAAATTATATAGGCAAATCACACCGTGTTCTAATAAAAATGAGCGGTGTTTATCATTCATGGATGCAAAATGTAGAGATTAAATGTTTCCCCTTAATTACGTTGTGAATACATTAACAGACTCCCCCACATCCTAGAGCTTTCTCTGCTCTACTATACTATACTGCTGACAAGGGTGAATGTAGATCGATTTCTTGCCTCATCGAATAGCCTGCTATACTGTCTCCACACACATTTTGCGTAATGAATATCAATTCTTGTTGCAACTCTATCCCCCCACAAAAAGTAGTGCACAAACCTCAATGAGAAATTGGGAAAAGAAAGAAAAAGACTAGCCAACATACACGCGCACACACACACACACACACACACACACACACACACACACACACACACACACACACGCACACACACTATCTATCTCTCAGTTACTCACTTTGTATACTCAAACTGTCTATTTGTGGTTCCTCTTTTCGAGCTACAAGTAGCCGATAAAGCGTTGGACGATGAAATCGAGGACCTCCAATTAAATGCAAACTACGTATCAGTACCACAGTTCACGAATGTTACTGTCCCTGCTTATTGGGACCCCAACTTTTCCTTTTCTGATTTATACAGCGAAGAAGCCAGCGGCGCAAATGATGCAAGCGACTTTGGTGAAACAAGCGGCGCCGAAACTGTGAGTGTGGAGATAAATCCAGCCAACCTCATTGATGCGCCTTGCAAGAAGGTTAAGTTGAGAATTGAAATGTTGTTGAAGCGATGGAGAAGGTTTTTCAAACCGAGTGTATCATATTTTGTCTGAAATTATCTGCATTGGCAAGTTGTGTGGTCTGGCCAGCCATGCAAGTATAAGTCCAAATCCAGACGATGATGATGAAACGGTACGCGGTTTCTACTCCATCGTATATTGACCCACATGTTATCCATAACTGAAAGCTGAATTGGAGATAATCCTCCAATTGGGTTTCTTATATTGTTCAGATGTTGCCTAGATGCTGCCTAGATGTTGCCTAGATGTTGCTCAAACTTTAATTTTTTTTTGTATATAGTGTTTAATAAATTAATGCACCTTTCAAACAATGTTGTTTCGTGTTCTGTTAGGTTTCGTTGCTCTCAATCCTAGAAGAATGCTTCTTTATTTAACTAAAATCAAGTATCATAGAAGAACTTCAAAGCGCAAGTTCGATGATTTTCTAACGTGCTATTGTCATGACACATCATACGATTGTTGACTGCAAATCCACACCATCGAGTTCAAATAATGTGACTTATTATCTATTCTCAATCAAATCGCCCACACCAAAACGTTAACACACATTTCAACTTCAATCACAGCCTCACCGTATGCCTCCACGAGTAGAAACCAATCAAATGCTCGCTGACTGAAAGAAAAACCACTGAACCAAGGACTTAGTAACCCAAAAGCCAACAAATGAATTCATCCAAAGAGCAACTTGTACAATGCTACTGAAAGAGGAACCCTTTGATGACCACAAGGTACCGAGTACCACATAGTGCTCACGCAAAGAGTGTTGCTATCGTCTAAGGTGCTTTGAAGATGTTACTGAATTATTTGACATCGGTTGTGATGGTCAAGTTGCTAATAAAAATGAGTTCAACTATGAATCTTCACCAGAATCAAAACATGTGGGCATAAAGACTGCAGAGTGAGTAGTTGTGGGCAAAACTCCAGCTCACAATTACTGCGAATAAATGAAATGAGGTCAAGATTAAGTCACTAGTGTTCGAATAAAGAGCGGAATGAAGCACAGAGTCTAATCAAGTAGTAGGATTCATAAAGTGGAAAGTGATGGAATTACAAGTCTCTACAAGTGGCTTTGAATTGTGCAATACCCAACTCCTACAGTCACACGCTTGATTGAGTAGTTCTATGAATGTTCATATGGCAATCTATTTGGACAGCAATGCTTACCCTTGATGCGATCGACACGCATGAATGAGCTCGATTTCTTTGCCAATCGAATTGCATTCTGATTCTCATTAGTGAAATGACTCCCTTGTGACTTACTTGAAATTAGATGCGGGATTGGGACGTTTAGGTATTTGATGGTCAAGTACAAATTTCCTAATGACTGCTCTGGAGTGTGCCCTAACACATTCAAGATTAATTCAGACACAAAGTGTTGGCTGATATCAGCAAACAAAAGGCAAGCTTTTGTTTACGTCACTATGAAAGGTTATCATATGCTAATGAATAGAAGGATCAGATAAACAATATGTAGATTGAAATCATATCTTCCCGACTTCAATTTTGTCTCACGCTTTACACAAATTTTTGTGTTAATTTTGAGTTCTTGATTTTATGGGATGTATGGTAGTTTGATCTCCAGGTGATGAATCTCTTTCAATTTCTCCATAACACTTACCTGCAATGGCCGTTCTGCAAAAGCAATTGATTGCTCATATGTGATCAGACGGGCAATGCTTATAATTGGCTACAAAGTGGTAATTTCTTTGTTGAAAATTGATGCTATTTGCGATTCTCATTAGTTCAGTGTTTTTTTTTCTACCATCAACTTGTACATTAGGTTAGTTTGAATCATATCATCTCCCCAGTCGTACAATGCAAAGGCGGTTCTTCAATTCAACTAACCATGAGGTTGATAAATCTGCCAGCAATAATGGTATTGAATCCAATGACCTCAAGCTTAATCATCCTGTTGCAATTTGCCAGAATTCAAATATCGATAATATCTCAAACGATGCAACACCCGACGATATTTCGGACGACTCGCCCGTATCTGCATCTCACACAATAACAGAGAGAGACGTATTAGCGGTAAAATCTCGTATTTTGTCACAGCTAAACGGAGGGGTGACTCACATTGAGGATTCCAATATCTTTCACGGATACGAGATTGTTCGCAATATACTTGAGAAAACCGTAACTCAAGGTGAACGACACTCTCTATTACTAGTGGGCCCAAGATCATCAGGAAAATCGACAATTGTGAAAAAGTCTTTGAAATACTTAACAGAGAAATATCCCCAGGATTTCCTTGCGATTCATTTGAACTCTGTGATACACTCCGATGACAGTGCCGCAGTCAGAGAGATCGCACGCCAGTTGGACCTAACCACAAGACGAAATATCGAGAACAAAGGTGCCCACTTTACTGCATCTCAATTAGAGACCACAATTGAGCGCAAGTCAATTCATGAAACTTTTTCAAATATTTTAAATGTGCTAAATATTTCTTTAGAGAATGTCGAGGATTCAGGTACGAAGCACACGCCGTTAGTCTTCATCATCGATGAATTTGAAAAATTCACATCAAATTACAAGCAGACCTTATTGTACAATCTACTTGACATGTCACAAAACAGCGATGTACCCATCACAGTGATTGGATTGACGACAAAAATCAACGCTAGGGACAACATGGAGAAAAGGGTCAACAGTCGTTTCTCACAACGCATATTGACAATTTTGCCAACAGTAAAATTTGCAGATTACGTGGAAAATGTCATGAGTGGGCTTTTAGTGAGTGAGGCGTTTTCCGAATCTCTAGATGCTTCTCCTTATGGAAGAGAATGGAATGGAAGCATAAAGCGGATGTTTCAAGATGGCAAAAATAGTGATATTCACATGTTGTGCATGCGAAATTTCAACACCACCAAGAATTACAGGGAGATACATAACATTTTCAAAGTTTTGCTTTCGGAAATTTCTACTGACAATCCTTACTTTGACAATTCGAGGTTGAGTGATGTAATACAAAAATGCACTCTGATTGGGAACCTTCAATCTGCTGTTTGTTCTCTCTCAGATAGTGAGTTACTCATTTTGGTTGCGGCAGCGAAGTGGATCGAGAAGTTTGAGTCTCCCACGGTGAACTTCAATTTGGCGTTCTGCGAATACATATCGTTAATGAAAGAGTCAGATTCTGTCGCTAATGCATCATTTTCGATAAACAATATGAAAGTGAACAAAAAGCATTGGTCGAAAAAAGCATTGAGGAATAGCTGGGAAGTATTGTTCAAATGCAATCTACTTGTTGAACCCTTGTCTACACTGTCCACTCAGAGTGCATCAACTGAAAGAAGGGCCATAAAGACAGTTGTTATTGATGACAATACAATGGTTTTGCTCGACATTACTTTGGATGAACTAAATGTGCTAGTAGGGGATAGTAGATTGGCAAAAAAACTCTTGCGATTATAAAAGAGGTTTTGTTAGTCTGCCGGGACACTTTCGGAAAGTGTAGGGAAGCTACTGGCTAATGGTTTCAGTCGACGAACACTCGAAATGTGATCCGATAATGAGGATAATAGTGTTGGTGGTAATTGAAGACGACGGCGACAAGAACTAGATCCAAACTCACAGATACTCTTCAACCCAGTCAATAAGTCTTCTTTTATTTTTCGGGTTTAATTGAAGATATATATTGGTGTACTGTAAGAGCCTGCGGGAGTGAGTGACAGTTCGTTGACTGCTTCTGAGACGATTCTCACGCTCTTTACGAAGGATGCTCCTTGCGTAGTAGTGGAGTCACCCCAGAACATTGTAGCTCAAAGAAGTGATGAAGAACAACAGCTCGAAAATTTATCAGAACCCACAGTGCTCAACGTGGGCTGTCTCTAATGCAAGTACTTTTAAAAGTTGTAAGTTTAGGAAGTCATTGTCGTGTCAATATACAGCCCCTACCACATTGGAAATCAGCCCAAACAATTCTTGAAGAGTGACATATTTGCGACATATAGTTTGCGACATTGCACTAAATTGTGTTGCAAAGAGGAAACGGAAAAAAAAAAAAATTAAACAATAGTTAAGAAGTGAGAGATGGATTACGATGATACCTTCAAGGATATATCGTTTACAGCACATCACCAATGGCGAAGGGGAACCAAATAACAAGTGGTATTGAGCGAAAAGTTTATAGTCTAACATGTGATCTTTTGGACGAACGAACAGAAACAAATCGAAGCACTTTAAGTGGAGATGAGTTAAAGGATCCATTTGCTGGTGTGGAATCCGCGAAGAACTTGACAATTAACCTGGTATTGGTTTATGTGCAATCAAAGGACTTCGAGTTAAAGCGTACTAAGAAATCACAACTCGAGAAGTCTATTTCGAAGGTATTAAAGCTAATAAGGGAAGACGAGGAGAATGAGTTACACAACAACAGTCCATTAGAGAAAGACATTGATACTGCATCTGATACTGAAGGCCCAGACCCTAGCGGCTCTAATTTGATAGAGTACAAGGACCCCAACTTATCAAACAAGTCTGTCACATCAATGTGGAATTTCGACGACAAGGAGAATGAGCAAAACCAGGATTCAGACGGCACCAGCATGAAACGAAAAGCAAAAGATACAGCAAAGAGCGCTTTAAAGAAGCAAAAACGAAAATTTAACCATACGCCCCCTGAAATCACTTTTACGAATTTAGGAGGTTTGGACAACGTCACCACACAATTACTTGAAATAATAGGACTACCTATCTTACATCCAGAAATTTACACATCAACCGGAGTTGAACCTCCAAGAGGCGTCCTCCTATATGGCCCTCCAGGTTGTGGTAAAACAACCATTGCAAATGCCCTTGCAGGGGAGTTGAAAGTTCCTTTTATCAATATTTCTGCCCCTTCAATCGTATCGGGTATGTCGGGTGAATCCGAAAAGAAACTTCGTGAATTGTTTGAAGAGGCAAAGTCTGTTGCTCCGTGCTTAATCTTTATGGATGAAATTGATGCCATAACACCAAAGAGAGATGGTGGTGCTCAACGTGAAATGGAGAGAAGAATAGTAGCCCAACTTTTGACTTTGATGGACGAATTAACTTTGGACAAGACAGACAACAAGCCTGTGATTGTCATTGGTGCCACAAATAGACCAGACTCTTTGGATTCGGCACTTCGTCGGGCCGGTCGATTCGATCGAGAGATTTGTTTGAATGTTCCAAATGAAACGCAACGAGAATCTATTTTAAGGGCAATGACAAAAAATATAAGGTTAAAAGATGGCGAAAATTTTGGCTACAGAGAGTTGTCAAAGCTTACTCCTGGGTACGTTGGCGCTGATCTCAAAAGTCTCGTTACCGCAGCAGGCGTTGCTGCCATAAAAAGGATTTTTGAAACCATGAGCGAGCAACAAGATGAGGGTCATCAAATACAAGAGGATAATATGGAGATAGACCCCATCGTAGGTAAAGAGAGCGAAGCTATATTGTCCAAGAGATTCGGAAGCAAGACCGATATTGAACAATTATCAACAATTCAAAAGTTTTTAGGGCGAAATCCTGGGCCATTAACCGCAGAACAACTTGAACCGTTGTTCATCACGTACGAAGATTTTGTCAAAGCGCTTCCCACTGTTCAACCAACGGCGAAAAGAGAGGGGTTCGCGACTGTGCCCGATGTCACATGGAAGAATGTTGGTGCTTTGGCGAAGGTTCGCATGGAGTTACACATGTGTATAGTGCAACCGGTGAAGAAGCCAGAATTGTACTTGAAGGTGGGTATTTCAGCGCCATCTGGAGTTTTGATGTGGGGACCGCCAGGTTGTGGTAAAACTCTCCTTGCCAAGGCTGTCGCTAACGAATCGCGTGCAAATTTTATATCCGTCAAAGGACCAGAGTTACTAAACAAATACGTGGGAGAGTCGGAAAAGGCAGTGAGACAAGTATTTCAGCGAGCTATGGCTTCAAAACCATGCATTATTTTTTTCGATGAGTTGGATGCCTTGGTTCCTCGGAGAGATGCATCTATGTCAGAATCCAGTTCGAGGGTTGTTAACACTTTGTTGACTGAACTCGACGGTCTTTCCGATCGGAATGGAGTCTTTGTCATTGGAGCGACTAATAGACCTGACATGATTGACCCCGCTATGCTACGCCCTGGCCGATTGGATAAGACTCTTTATATTGAATTACCAAGTGCCACTGAGAGATTCGAGATTTTGAAAACAATCACACTCGCCAATGGTACTCCAATTGCTAGTAACGTCGATCTTGAAGAGATCTCAAACGATGAGAGATGCAGAAACTTTTCAGGAGCTGACCTTTCATCTTTGGTAAAGGAAGCCGGTATATCAGCTTTGAAAAGGAATTTTTTCGGGTCTCAAAAGCTTGAAATGTTGGATGCATCTGGATTCTACAATGATTCTTCACCTGAAGAACACATTGAGATCATCCGCGAGGATTTTCAGCGTGCTCTATTCACCGTGCGTCCGAGTGTAAGCGACAGAGATAGATTGAAGTATGAGCGTTTGAACAAAAAGCTAGGATGGGATGTTATAAGCGAGCCCAATGGGGCAACACTTTCCAATACAGAGAACTCGAATAAGGCAGATGTGGGCAATTGAGCAAGCAAGTAACTCGCCGTATCCGTTGATGCAATGGGTACACAACAATAAACTCACTTCTGTTTTTTCAGAAGCATACTAAAAATTTCTGATCGGCTGACAGCTGAAAAAAGCTTCGTACAACTACGGGGGAGGGGGAAATTTTGTTTTCTTGAGGACCAAGTTGCGTTGTTATACGACTAAGGTGCGGTATTAACGACAAAAGGGAGTATATATGATCCACTGTAAATACAATTCAATTGAAACACCAACCTCAATGAGCTATATTTGCACTCTCAGCTCATAGTATGATGCATAACCTGGCAAATCATCATCGCGTAGTGCGTCGTTTTGGTTCATGAAATCTTCAGCAAAAGATCGAGGGCAAGGTATTTCGAACATGGCTCGTTACATGGAAGAAGTCATCATTTTGTAAGAAAGGTTCATGGTTGGCTGAGTTCTTTTTACCTCAAATCCAGAACAATGGCTTCAAGAGAGGAAAATGTACCATTTACTAAAGATTAAAAGATGCCACGCTCGATAGAGTACAAAGCATTTTCAATGTATTGAGGAAGTCCATTCTTCATCAATGAAGGAGACATTAGCATTTCATTACCTTTACTCACAACTTATTACTGGAACCTGTAGGTATTCCTGTCAAAACATACTTATGACATAATTGCCCACCTCAGCATTAAGCCTTATATGGTATATATCTGATTTGGGTTAGTCATGATCTACCCTGGTTGGTACTTCACTTAAGAAATGGGAAGCTACTCTTGACGAAAACGAGTTGCTGAATAGTTTAGCACTTTGTTTAGAGGGGGCGAGTAATCATCATAAGCCTAGCTGTCTATAACCTTACAAAACCACGTGACTGTACATGTTGTTAGTAGAGTACACCACTTCTAGAGAAAAGAAAGATTGTGTGTGCACTTTGTTTTTGTGCACAACAAATTCCCACACAAGATTGCAGTAATTGAACACAACTTCCTCTTCAAAGGATAACTTGGGAACGTGCTATCTTCCAATACGGGACATCACAATCACTATTAGAGATGACTGCAACCATTAGAAGATAGTGAATACTACGTCTGATGCCATTCAAGGTTAAGTTTCGAGACACGGGTTCAGTAATGATATTGTGTCAGTTTTAGACACCAAATGGTGATCTATCATCCAATCGAGTGTGCAGATAGCAATCAATCATTCAAGCTGAAGTATCATCAAATGAATTAAGAGGATGGAGGTTACAGTTGACAGAGATCAATGGCTACGGTAAATATGTCGGTCACAGTGGGGAGTGTAACAGAGGTACACTAATTGATTGTGCAGACCGTATTCAATGCATGTGTCTGGGTTGATTATGCAAGTCAGCATTCAGCGTATGTGTCTGGGTTGGTTATGCAAGCCCTATCAACGAAGACTACAAGAGGCACATCGAAGTTCATTTGACACATTGATCGAGATACGATACAAGAAGGAGTTACCTGTAACCATGCACCGTAATCTAAATCAGGGATAACACAGCCTAGCAAAACTAACAAAGCTGATCACATATCTAATCATCTTCAATAAGTCCTGCTATTGTTATGGTGGTGAGGGAATTGGTTGCTCTAGTGCCATCGATTGAAATGAAATCCAATTTCACAGCTGTTTGTGAAATTAATGAAGTTGCAAGACGCGGAAGTTTCAGATATGATGGATACTGATATTGGTATCTTGGCCCACACCCAAAGTGCACGTTTCCAAATATTGAAATGAACCAAGCTCGTACTAGGACTAGAATCATCAGCTCGAGTGGAGGAGAGCTGTACATCTAATAGTGTTTACGACTTGCTGAAGGGTTGCTGGATATGGTTGCAGCCAAACTTCTGTCAATGAAATGCAAGAACCTCACAGGAAGATGGCTTACTCAAAAGTTGGATTAATGGATGAGGGAAACCACATGAGATCCAATCAAGAGCACTGTGGTCATTGTTATCCAAGTGGACTCGTAACCCTGTCTATTCATGGTCCAACCTAAAAGCATTAAAGAGTTCATGCAGTCATATTCAATGAATGGTGTCATGAAAAAGGAGGGAGATTAACTCATTGGAACGGAAGCAAACGTGTTGGGGCATGCTTTTCAATGGATTGAGCTACTTGTGCACACCGGTCCCAAGAGGGTCAGAGTTGATGCTGTCCATGCAAAATAAGCATTGACCTGGACGAAGGAGTCTACACTAACATACGAGACAAAAAGCTAGCTTCCACATTGAAAAGCAGTAACTGTCAGATATTGTTACATACACAAAAAATACGATTCCCTCCTTGTTCAACAATATACAACTAAACGATTACAGTTACTCCAAACATTTTGATTCAACACTATTTCGTCTCTGTATCATCTCTACGTTCTATATATTGTAGGACCACTGGTGGTTAACGTCAGGACACTACGTACCCAAGCACCAATATAAGTTGCATCCAGAGAGCAATCCTTTCACACGGTTACTGCACCCTTACCCCAAAAATTTTGCACCAGTACGTCGATGTTTCTACATCCGCACACCAGATCTGCACTATATTAGCACCAGATATACATCCACACACCTAATATTACTGCATCCAAACATGAATTTTGCACTCCAGCAACATAGACAAACACATCCATACACACAGTAGTTAGTGCATCCAAACTTCAGGGAAAAAAACTTGTATAAATAATCCAGGATGGCAGAGCCATTTCACAAGACTACATACCGAATACTAGAAGAAGGTGCCGAAGGCTGAGTCGTAAAGCTTGAGTTGAACTGGCGCCGATTTCAAAACCGATCCAATGCGCTCGATCTTGATTGCAAGGCGCAAAACTGGACTTGAAAAACAACAAAAAAATAGTTTTTCCTAGCATAACATATGAACACTTTCTCAGCATGCCTAATATATTCGTTTTATCACATCAAGGAAATGAGAACACGTTGAGTAATTTGGAGCATCTTTGAAGTAATAACTAAGTTGGCGGCGGAGCTCATATGTTGGTATTGCAGATATGCATTGCGAGATACGCAAACCTTTTTAAAAAATCTTTATGGAACTTGACTTTCAATGACGTTGTGGTACTCTAAACACAAGCCCTATGATATTTTTTTAAGCAATTCGAAGTAATTCTCAAAACGATACAGGTATCATCGCGTATTTAATTTTTTACTAGTGCAGCGTAGAATATGTGTCCGCACATCTCATTAAATCCCCACGATTAGTAAACAACGAATTTCAGGCGTCAAACATCCAACAACTTGCCAAATAGTGGTCATACCGTCAAAAATGAGATAAATCGGGTTGCTAAAAACCATTTCATAAGCATTACTCAGAAAATTGGCTAAACAAAGCTAACTCTGAATACAGTTCAAAAACACAGTCAACGCGAAATTCTTCACTTTTGTTATGGAAAAAGATTCAATGTAAAAGAAAAATTTTGAGTTCACATGAACAATGCTATAAAGGTAATTACTTAGGAAACTGTAGATTACAAATAATGATAGTTATAAATACAAGTGAAGTATTTGTTTGAGTAGTACAAACTTGAGGCCCAACTCAAATGTATTTATAAATACTAGCCTACTCAGAAGATAATTTAGCAAATGAAATGGTGTACTCCAAACCTTTTTCTAACGCCAAGAAAAACCAAATCAGCAACCAGCAGCCGCACTTAAGCAATTCATGCGTGTACAACGGTGCTGCGGTGAAAGAACGAAATCTTACACTAGACGGTTTGGTTTCGACGAAAATCTACTTGTCCGAAATATCCCACTATATGGTCATTATTCAAAAAACCATGCCCGCATTGAACTCAAGGAGAAGATACAAGAGGAGGGATGATCGTGAATTTAGTTCGGGAAGGCATTTTCATAGTTGGCCATGCTCGAATACTAACAAAATCTAAATGGGTCCATATGCATTGAAAGCTATTTTAATTACAACTTTAATTTCTACGCCAAAAAGGCGATATTCTTTTCCTATGCTACGAAAAGCGATTGCGCATACTTGAGAAATTTTTATTTATTGTACCAAATGCTCGCAACTTTTGTTATCCTACAAGTTCCTACTCGTGTCTCGAAGTTGAGATCTTATAGTAGATGTTTGTAGCAGACTTGTGCTATATATGCTCAGATTTATCGACTGCATCTCTGGGCATCTTGCCTCATTAATTAATTCTTAGTTTTCTGCAATAGCTTCTACAACATTCAACTATGTAGCGAGGTTTTTCCACTGATGGTTCGATGCACCAACTACTGCGAGAAACAATGCGTTTGTCTAGGTGGAAAGGGTGCAAATTTCATGTGTGGATGCAGTAATATTTGGTGTGTGGATGTATATCTGGTGCTAATATAGTGCAGATCTGGTGTGCGGATGTAGAAACATCGACGTACTGGTGCAAAATTTTTGGGGTAAGGGTGCAGTAACCGTGTGAAAGGATTGCTCTCTGGATGCAACTTATATTGGTGCTTGGGTACGTAGTGTCCTGACGTTAACCACCAGTGGTCCTACAATATATAGAACGTAGAGATGATACAGAGACGAAATAGTGTTGAATCAAAATGTTTGGAGTAACTGTAATCGTTTAGTTGTATATTGTTGAACAAGGAGGGAATCGTATTTTTTGTGTATGTAACAATATCTGACAGTTACTGCTTTTCAATGTGGAAGCTAGCTCTTTGTCTCGTATGTTAGTGTAGACTCCTTTGTCCAAGTCAAGTTGATGCTTTCATGGACGCCATTACTTCAGCTTCTCTTGAAACTGGTGAGCATAAGTAGCCCGATCGTTGGTTGTTAGTACTCTTCCCTTGTGTTCGCGTGCAGGCACCTTGTATGCATTTGTTTCGTTCATTCTGTGTTTGTCTGTTTTTTGCGTCGTGGCCTTGTGCGTTATAGAATCATTTTCGTGAAGCGAGACTTTCCACTTCTTTCACTTCTAGTTCTACTGCTTGGTTAGTGTTCCGTAATCAGTTATACACAACTTACCTGACATGGCATGCCCCATATTAGTTGTAAAGTCATCACCAGTTACAGATGTTTTCAAACAGCACCTCCCATTTGCTCCACTCAGGTTTCTAATCAATTATTGTTTTTCATCAACAATCAACAGGTGCGTATCACATTGCATCCTCAAACATATTGGGCTTGCCAGTATCTCCATTGAAAAACACACCGCAACAAGTCTGCTTCCGTTCCAATGAGTTGGTCTCCCTTTTTTCTTATGATACCACTCATCGAATATGACTGCATGAACTCTTTAACTCTTTTGGACTGCTCCATGACTAGAAAGGGTTGGAGTCCACTTGGAAGACAATCACCACAATGCTCTTGATTGGATCTCATATGGTTTCCCTCATCCATTAATCCAACTTTAGAATATGCTGTCTTCCTGTACGGTTCTTGCATTTCATTGACAGAAGTTTGGCTGCAACCATATCCAGCAACCCTTCAGCAAGTCGTAAACACTATTAGATGTACAGCTCTCCTCCACTCGAGCTGATGATTCTAGTCCTAGTACGAGCTTGGTTCATTTCAATATTTGGAAACGTGCACTTTGGGTGTGGGCCAAGATACCAATATCAGTATCCATCATATCTGAAACTTCCGCGTCTTGCAACTTCATTAATTTCACAAACAGCTGTGAAATTGGATTTCATTTCAATCGATGGCACTAGAGCAACCAATTCCCTCACTACCATAACAATAGCAGGACTTATTGAATAAGATTAGATATGTGATCAGCCTTGTTAGTTTTGCTAGGCTGTATTATCCCTGATTTAGATTACAATGGTGCATGGTTACAGGTAACTCCTTCTTGTATCGTATCCCGCTCAATGTGTCAAATGAACTCCGATGTGCCTCTTGTAGTCTTCGTTGATAGGGCTTGCATAACCAACCCAGACACATGCATTGAATACGGTCTGCACAATCAATTGGTGTACCTCTGTTACACTCCCCACTGTGACCGACATATTTACCGTAGCCATTGATCTCTGTCAACTGTAACCTCCATCCTCTTCATTCGTTTGATGATACTCCAGCTTGACTGATTGATTGTCATCTAGAGACTCGATTGGATGATAAATCTCAACCTTGGTGTATAAAACTGGCACATCAGTATTACTTAACTCGTGTCTCCAAACTTAACCTTGAATGGCATCAGACGAAGTATTCACCATCCTCTAATGATTACAGTAATTTCTATAATGATTGTGACGTCCCGTATTGGAAGATAGCACGTTCACAAGTTATCCTTTGAAGAGGAGGTTGTGTTCAATTACTGCAATCTTGTGTGGGAACTTGTTATGCACAAAAACAAAGTGCACACACAATCTGTCTTCCCCTCAAGAAGTCGTACACTATACAAACCACTCTCACCAAAAATTTTGCACCTAATCGAAACATCTTTTTTACAGCTATACGTTTCATTTCAGAGCACAGGTTATGCCACGGACAGCCAGGGTTCCTTTTCCTTCTTGTCGCTGTCATTAGCAGGGTTCAGGGTTACAATGGGCGTCTCCTGGGCCGTCTCAGACTGTTCTAGGCAAAGTTATAGCGCATTTTAGTGCGCAAAACAAAAAGTTTCATAAAATTGGCAATTTGTCAGGAAAAGCGGAAACCGACAAGGGTTCAACACTAGTGCAGTAAAGTTACAGCTCCTAGAGAACTACAGTCCCTGCACCCCCTAAATCGCAAAAAAAAGTAATTTTTTGGATGCCCCAAGACGACAAAGCATGGTCAAAATTTTCTTGGGGCACAAAGTTAATTTGTATCTTACATAGTATAGACACATGTGTTAACACCGAAAACCGAGCTTTAAGCCCGAGCTGACGTGTGGGGGCTTCCTAAACCAGGCGAGTATTCAATCTGGCAGTTTGGGTACTATATGGTGTATTACTGGAGCCTCAGCGGATCTGCCGCTTCTATCCTAAACTGTAACTTTGTCGTCGTAGATATTGACGTCTTCATCTCACTGTGTCTTTTGCATCACATGTAAATACTGAAGCTCTAATCCGAAATAAGCTTTACCGGAACGCAACGCTCCATCAGGATAGTTTATGCCCAACTGAAGATGATTCTGCTCTACAGATTACTTGGTTGCAATTCTTTACAACTACCTTAACGTGACTAACCATTTTCTCTAAATACCGGATCGCGTTTCATCAGAGATTTAGGAACTATTACTTGACCATTTTAAATCCAAATTCGGTTATACATGTAACTATATACAAACCAATATTTGCTCTCTGGAATAAATAAATAAGTAAATCACCTCGAAACAGGCATCCTTTTTATCCTTCTCAAACATCCAAGGGTCCAAAGTATTCAAAATTGACATCAATTCCCTTTTTGTTCAAATGGTCTTTGAACACCTTGATAAAACCTCTTGGACCTAATAAGTATACTTCATCTTTACTACCATCAATGAAATCTAAATCCTCTGATGCCAATCTTCTATTGAAAGACTTACTTATAGCTTCAACTTTGTCATCTTCTTGATGAGAGAAATACTCAACGATTGACAAGTTTTCTGGGTATGTTTCCAACTGTTGTTTGAAATATGCACCGAAAGGGCGATGTTCAGTGGATTTATTTGTGTAAATGAGTTTCACCTTACGTCCTTGAGATAAAGCTGCTTGCGAAATTGATACCAATGGCGTAATTCCAATTCCACCCGCTATCAAAACCAAGTCCTTTTCTTTAGGCTCTTCTTTATAGATGAAGTTTCCGTTCGGTGGAGCAACAGGTAATACATCACCGACTTTTAATTGTTCATGGACAAATGTTGATATCTTACCACCATCCAATTTTCTAACTGAGATTCTATACTCATTATTTTCAGGTACTTGGGAAATGGAATACTCTCTTGATTTTTCAAATTCCTCACCAGGTAATTTCCAACGGATACAAACATAATTACCTGGTTTGGTTGATGGAAGTTTACTACCATCTTCTGGAGTGAAATAAACTGACTTCACGTCAGAACATTCGTCAACTAATTTGGTAACTTTGAATGGTTTGAATCCTTGCCATGGTTCTTTCTTGTATTCATTAGCTTCCAATTCAATCAAAAGAGCAGCCAAGTTTCCATAAGCAATACTCCATGCTTCAACAAACTCAGGAGTTGCAATGTCCTTGGGTAAAATTTCCACCATGGTTTCAATAAGACATGTTCCAACAATAGGGTAATGTTCTGCTTTAACTTGTAAGCCAACGTGTTTTGAAACAATTTGTTGAACAAACGTAGTTAAGGGAGCTAAGTCTTCAATATTTTTAGCATAATTCAATAGAGCAAATGCCAAAATTCTGGGTTGACGCAACAACTTTTGATCAGTTTCATTGAAAAATGGCTTCACTTCATCATAATTTGTCAACATTCTCTTGTAGAATTTTGCCGTCAAGGTTTCACCAGCTTGCTCTAAAATGGGAACTGTGCTGAGAATTAGTTTGATTTGTTCTGGAGTCAAATCTTGTTGCTTGTAGTCTTGAGTCATGGTTGCGATGCTAACTTTAGTTGAGTAAGTACAATTGGTAGATTATAATATTCTATCTTTATGACGAAGATCAAAAGAGTTCTAGGTATCCATGTCATTGGGGGATTCTTATGGTATTTATATGTACCCAAAGGGAAAGAAACATATGCGACTCATGATGTTTTCTTCATGCGTGTTTTCCATGCATGGTTTTCGTTTCACAAAGCATCTTAGTCTTGAAAGTTTTAGTAACTGTTGCATTATATAGTCTAAACCATAAAAACAAACCCACATACATTTTCGTTTTCAATGCATCTTCTGCATGATCTAAACGTGAAAATACAGGCAGAGTTTTTTTTGGCTCTAGTCATAGGAGAGGGTTTAGGAGTTTGTAGGATCTAATAATCGTAGTAAAAGTAGAGCAAAAAAAAAACCACCCAAGCTTTTTCTCGAACTTTATGTGGAGATGTTGCATAGATGAAGTCCAAAGTCACCTACTTCCCTCTGCATATTCGTAGTGTTGCCACGAAACACACACACTCTCTCTTTGGGGGCTTTTCGATGTACCTGTAAAGTTGAAATGGTACCACCAAACCGGAAAGAAAAGTCATACACAAAATCTCACAAAGGAGAAGCCCAAAAATAAATAAAAAACATGCCATTTTTTATTGCTTTTTTTACGTTTGTCACTAAGAACCACATTGTTTTATTACTTTGTGCATATGGAAGTTATACAGCGGGATAACGATATTGCCCGTTCATATTCCATATTTTAAATACTATTGTGCTACTAGAAGCATATGGTACTTGTGTTATGATGGCTCGTTTCGTAATTCATTCCCTTTTTCCCTCACACACATCGCAAGTTTCGATTTGCGTGCTTGTTTACTTTATTCTTTTTTTTCCCGTAGTGGGACACAATTACGAAAGAACTTCTAAGCCAATCAAATGCAAACTAAATGTAATGATTTACACTTTTCTACTGCATAACAGGCGGAAGTTGTAACGGTATCACCCCAGAATAACACAATGGTGGTAAATGTGTATACCAGTTGGGGTTCATAGTTGCTTTTGTTGTATATATCTGCGGGTTATGAGCCTCGCTGATCAAAGGATATAGGATAAAATTACATGGTATGACCCTAAATTAACACCGTAATTTGATAGCCACTTTTGTTTCCTACATTTGACCGTTTCTGCTACGACCAGCTCTGTTTTGGGCTTGTTGGGCAAAATGCACGGGAATGATAGGTAAATTTTTTCATTCAAAACGTTTGTGCAAGCGTTGGATGGAGAATATCGGGATAAGAAATTGAAAGAACTTCGAGCCTCCCAATTTAAGTGAACATTCACAACATAGACCGTACAAGGCTTGAGATCAGAAACATCTTGCATGACTGGTAAATGTAATAAGATGGAAGCAGAAATGACCTCTACATGTTATATACAACTTGTTTCTTTTTCTTAACAAATGACGATCTTCTCGCATATTAAACTCCGAAGACAAGAATTGGATGTACAATACCAGTGGTTGTCTATCCTTTTCTTGGCAAACTTTCGGATATCTTGTTCTGAGAATGGCTTCAGATACGTATCACACGAGAAAACATGAAGCGGTAAGCTTTTAAAGTATACGCATAAAGGATACAATCTCGTAGTACATCCTTGATGAATCCCGGGTCTAGCCTCGCGTACCCGTCCCTGTTTTTTGATAATTTACCGGCACTGATTGTGAAACAATAACAAGGGTTGTAAGCTGAACTCTTGTTTGAGAGATTTCACTTTAATACGTTGAAAAATTTTGTTTTGTGTTGTGCGTAGAAAATCGTAGCAATGTATCCGAGATTAACCATGTAAGTGACAAGTCAGTATGGTTAAGTCAACAATGATTACAAGAGAAGGGAATCGATTCACGAAAAAAAACTAACTTTCTAGTCACCAACCATCTATATTATCATGGCAATAGTTGAATGGTCAGCTATTACGACAACTGAATGTCTTGAGGTTTACTCCCAACGATATAATGTGTGTGTGCTTAGCTGTGTATTATATGCTGACTTCCATGGCTTTGCTCACTACTGGCTGCAAATGTAAACTATAACTAGTGCAACCAATGCTAAATTTTCGTTGATATCAAACCGTTGAAAGCTTCCTTATACTTAAGGTCGCCATTCCATATATTTAGCGAGTGTGACGTTCAATGTAAAGTCAATTCAAGCTAAAACCGAATGCTATTAAAACCCCATTTACGACTTGTACAGTTACACGGGTCTTGAGTTGTTGAAACTTTTCGAATTTTTTTTTTTGCATCATATTACTACAAAACTAAGCTCACAATTGTTAAAAAAAGTGAATCAGATTTAGCACTACTTGACTCATGATCGAGCAAGCAGTAGTGTACAGAATTCATTTGATGCCGTCCGGCTACACCACTGATCATACAACATGCTTTTTCCCCATAGCTCCCAAAGTGCAATCGATTTGATTTTTTGTCGTTATTAGTTTCTATTTTTGGAAAGCTTCTATGAAGTATCATAATTCGCCTAAAAAAGCTTATGCCGATTTTGTGTAAAAGTGAAATAGCAATCATAGTCAACAAAATGTATCCGAAGATCATCCATCGGAGTAGAACTTAGATGTAGTAGCAGCCTAATATACATCCAATATGCCATCACGGAGAGCATTATCATCGCTTTCAAGGTTAAGGATTTACCATTCAATGGGAAGAGAAGAAGTATTCAAAAACCGTAAGCTAATACTGAACAAAACTCGTAGAGAAACATCCAAACTCATGCAAATGGATGATATGAGAGCCTCGGCAATTTTTAAAAGGAAGCGGTGATTCTAGGCGGGGATGAGGGTGGGGGACATAGTTACACAATGTAAAATATAGAATCCTTCGTTGTAATTTAACCGCAATTGTATCGTATAATTATCGTAACTTTTCGAATTAAACGAATCCTCGAACAAAAAAAATTTGGTCCATGAGATCTTTTAAGTCCATCAAATCAAAGGTGGAGGGAGATGGGGTGGTTGAGAAATGAAAAGCCTATTAGAATTTAGTGATGGGAACCACTCATGGTGGTATTTGTAAACCATTTATGTAGCATCACTACCATGACGATCAATTGGGTTAGCTCTGCTGCAACAAAACAGTAAGCATGTACTCTGATCATCTGATGGGTCTAATGTATATACCCACTTGGGTTTTGACTAAGTGTGTGAGCAATTGTGTCAAAAGGGGTAGTGTGTGTTGTAGTAAAATAGCAATCATAAAATATTTGTATGAAGAATTGTGGCTTTTTTGTGTTAAACCCCCCACCCACCACTAGTCAACAAAAAGTATAAATAGACCATCAATTTCTCTTTACTGAACTTTATTCAAAACTCAATTCCTTTCAGTTTATATACCGAAATTATCAACCAACCAAATCAATTTATCAATCATGTCCGACGCAGGTAGAAAGAACTTTTCAGACAAACTCAGTGAATCATTAACTCCAGAAAGTGAGAAATCCACTTTGGAAAAGGGAAAGGAAGCTGTCACCGATAAAGTTGACGACTTTGCTGGCAAAACTGTTCCAGACAACCAAAAATCATTTGGTCAAACTGTTGCTGATGATGCAAAGAAGGGATCTGATGATGCTAAGGCTGCCGTAGAAAAGGAAAAGGCTGCTGCTGACCAACAAGGTCAATCATTGGCTGAAACTGCTCAAGAATATGTTGAAGAGGCTAAGAAGCAAATTTCAAATGCTGCTGAATACGTTTCAGGTGTTGTTTCAGGTGCCACTGAAGGAGCCAAGACTGGTGGTGAAAGCACTAAGAAATAAACTTAACCATTTTTGTCCAATTAGAGAAGGCTAGAGAGCTGTGATTTTATACAAATTATATAGATTTATAATGGTCCAACTGGGTCCAACCCTTTCTTTTGAGGTTGTAATCTAACAATGTTGTCGTATAGTGGAACGATTGATCCTTTTCCAGCACCAGAACCCACAGAACAGTTATAATAAATATATACCTTGTGCGAGATGAAACAACAAATGCATTCACTTCATTTAGGCCCAGTGTCTTCAATATGGCTTGTAGTGTAATTGTCATCTGTTAATTAACAGTATACTCTGATTTAACCTAAGTTGTTCATGGCTCTACTCTATATTTCTGTGGAGAATGGGACAATTTCTTCACTATTTGTATAGTCTTCACTTACCATCAGTTCCTTGCAACATGTCAGTTTTGTACCGGAATCTTCCTTCTGTGTACATTCCCTCATTTGGCTCGGAATAACTATAGTTCCACCTTAGTGGTATTTTAATCAATCTTGTCGGTTCTTTGCATTTTATGACAAGCCCAATAGCTCCACTCAGTGTTGGTGTCGTGAGAAAAACCAAGAATGCGACATTCAGCATACAGTGGTTTGGCTTTTGCGTTTCCAATCATGTGTAATGTCGAAGGAAAATATGTCGTGAAATCTAAAAACATGTCAAGATGAATCAGAATAAAAACTCCATCTCAAGATCCTAAAGTAATCTACAACAACCATCAACAACAAACTTAGACATGAGTAGTGACAGGGATTCTCAGTCAGACTTTTTTTCTGATGAAGAGTCTGATGAGGAGCATAAAGTATATTTGAAATCCAAGGGGAAAAATTTGTATATGTACGCAACAAGTACTGAAGAACAAGACTCAAACTTTGAAGATGAGGATGATGATGAGGAGGAGGAAGCTGAAAAGGGTTTCAACAACAATGCGGGGGGCAATGACAACGGCAACAAAGATGAAACTAATAGGGAAAAGAATACGCTGAACACACAGCTGGACGAGATACAGCATGATCAAGAAGATGACAACAACAACAATAAAGTTACCACCACCACAATCAATAAGAAGCTAAAAAAACTCACTCCCAAAGAATTAGAAAAAGAGCAAAAACGAATCAAAAAGACTGGCGTTTGTTATCTATCGAAAATCCCACCCTACATGAAACCTTCCAAATTACGATCAGTTTTATCGCGATTTGGTTCCATTGACCGTATTTTTCTCAAACCAGAAGATGCTTCAATATACCATAAACGAGTCAAATATGGAGGCAACAAAAAGAAAAGATTTACTGAAGGGTGGGTGGAATTCGTGAACAAGAAGGATGCTAAATTGTGTGCTCAAACTTTGAATGGAAATAAATTGGGTGGTAAAAAGACTTCATATTATTATGATGATATCATAAATATCAAATACTTGAAAAGTTTCAAATGGATGGATTTGACACAACAAATTGCCAAGGAGAATGAAATTAGACAAGCTAAATTGGCATTGGATTTATCACAACAACAGAAATTCAACAAGGCATTTGTCCATAACGTTGAACAACAGAAGATGATTCAAGGTATCAAGAGAAAGAGGGACGCAAAGGACAATGGAAAGGAATATGACGAAAGTGGAGAAGCATCTATCACTGCTAGTTCTTCTGCCAAAGCTTCTAACGAAGATAAATTGAGGAGACAGTTCAAACAACGGAAAGTGACAAGTACAAGAAGTGATGCTTCAAATGAGCTAAAACAAAAGTCAACGCCCAATGATAAATTGAGCAATGTTTTATCAAAAGTTCTTTAATGATATAGCGTTACATATAGCACATACTACTCTTCACAATATGAAAATCCACCAATGTAGCGTCGTTTAGTACCCACCAATTCACTTTGTCTTGTAATGTTTCAAAAAATCATACCGTCTTTCTAAATCAATCTTGCTAAGACATCCCAACTCCTTCATCAATAGCTTACTGTTTATAGCATCGTTGCGTGATATAACTTTCAGATTCACCACCTTCATCAATTTCAGCCATTGTTTTGCTGTCCACAAAGTTGATGCACCGTTAGCATGACTAACTTCTGCTTCGTACAATTTGTGCTCTCGGTTTACGTTTGAAACACGCAGTATGTTTGGTTTAGAAACTGGTGTTGAATTTCCAAGTGTGACTTCATCAAGTAATGATATCAGCTTGGTGTCATTGTTTGGGGTCTTATCATGATGTGTCATGGGGACAAAATGAAGCTCATCTTCATGCAGTGTAACTTTATCATCTAGTCCACGTGAGTTCCTTCTGGAAATATGGACAAAGTCTGGTTCCTCAACTTCATAGTTGTACATTGGTTGTGTGTTTTCTTTATTAGCATGACGGATTTGTGGCTTCACCGGCAGAGGATTCAACTCATCAAAAGCATTTTTACCTTGGTCAGTCGGGGTTTTCTTCTTCAATGACTCCAATGTTGTATTCACCCTATCCAAGATTGATTGCTTGACATCATCATTGTCAATGTAAATATTCAGTATCGGTGTTTCTGAAACTTGCTCCTTTCTCTTCGTCTTCGTTGCCTCCTTTCTTCCTGTATTCGGCTTGGTTACTTTGAAAGCGACAGGCGAGTAATCTATAGGACTAAAATCCACTGTGGTAGGCTTGCTCCTTGTTCTTGGGGTTGGACTATCATTTTTGCGTTGCTTATCATGTTTACCATCATCTAGTGTGACCGATTTATCAAATTTCAAACTCGGAGGTGATTTTATTGTCAGTCCATCATGAAGATTGTCAATGGTACAATCCAATGCATCGTCTCCACTTTTGCCATTGTTTTCGTGACTTTTAGGATAACCCGACCCGTCTACTTTGTTTGATGTTGATTGAACATCGACCTGAACAGCGCGGAATGATCGATATATTCCATTTGTATATTGTTGACTTCGTTTGATATCCAGTGGGTTCAACCCCCTCACAGGGGTCTCCAATTCTGTATCATCAAACTCCTCTTCTTCTATCGGTCGCGAGTAACTGTATCTGTGGGAACTCATGACTCCAAATTTAAAAGTTGTGCTATACAATAAATCAATCAAATATTTGACTTCTGTTTTTCCCCTTTTCATTTTCAAAAGTTTACGCGCATTTCAAAACCTACACAATTATATTGTACTACACAATGCAGTAAATATTATATAATGCTTGATGTTGAAAGTTGATTTTGCAATTGCGCTTGACGGAAACAGTCCCTATTTTGTAGACTTGAACTCCGGCTATTGCAAGTTAGCAACGGTCAACTTTGTTTGTAGCTCGTAATTTGGTAATGTAAATAGAGAATTTGTGTGAAGGTTGTTAAAGGTGAGACCAACTACTATACACTCTCAAATGAAATTGAGGAAGTGATATCAAACATTTACTGTTGATAAAGAAATTGGTATTCCATCAATCTTTCTCATTCTCTTCTGGTTGATATCTATGATCCTTTTCTTATTCACCTTATCATCAAAATCGACTTCTTACTAAAGCTGTCTAATTCTTCATAGTTCTTTTCATTTGACAATACTGAGTATTCTTGAAGATCTTCATGATTGTTACAAAGAGA
>OGTJ01000073.1_pt1 | contig 71672 bp, 35 predicted proteins | sample 1574611 | NCBI WGS metagenome assembly OGTJ01 (sample SAMN03295858, study PRJEB24534) | human gut metagenome | isolation source: fecal sample 1 from infant 9 | host: Homo sapiens | place: USA: Pittsburgh, PA | collected 2014-07
ACTAATACAAGAATTGGAAACCCAATCATCAACTCTTGCTTCGCAACTCCAAGAACATATCATTGTTGATCGTAGTCTCACGGCAATTGCTCCGGAAAAGAGACAAGGCCGTAAATGTTTCAAGATGATTGGTGGAGTGCTAGTCGAAAAAACAATTGACGATATAATCAAGATTTTGGCAGATGAAGTTAAAGAATTGTCCAAACAGAGAGACACAATTGATGAAGAATTGAAAAAGAATAGAGCAAACCTAGAAAAATGGATTTCAACAAATAAAATTAAAGTTGTTAAGGGATAAATAGATGTATTAATATACCGTGTTGTCGGTCCTCTAGTGGACTCTATTGATGGCCTCCCATTTGGGTTCATCTTTGAACAAACGAATGGCGGTCACTTCTCTCGAATTCGTCAAAGTGAAACGATGGTATATACCTTCAGGTAAAATCAATAAATCATTCTTTGATAACTTTGCTCTAATCCATTTATCGCCTTTGTTTCGAACATCAAAGAACCCTTCACCGTCAACAATGTATCTAATCTCCTCATCTTCATGATAATGTTCAGTATAAAATTGCTTCATTTTAGCATTGTAAGCATCAACGTCATTCTTGAATGTTTCCAAGTTTAAATGGATCTTGTCCCTGTTTTTGTATTCTCGTTCCTTGGCCAATGCATCTAGCTCCTCTTGACTTGTGACGTGCTTGTAGATTACACCCAACTCCTCTATTTCTTCAAATGACACAGGCACTCCTGAGTTATGATCGTCAGTGAAATTATCTTCTGTGTCGTTGTTGTCGTGATAATATAGTTGAACCATCTTTTGGTAGTAGTTGTAGTGGGGAGCAAAATCAACGAAAGCTGTTCGTTCGTATTGCAAAAGTATTTTTTGTAAAGGCTTCTTGCGCACGAGGTCCAATTTATAAAAGCAATCTTTTTTCATCCTGCTCCCAGAATTGATTAAGTTGCCCAAAAAGGAAACTGTGGAGTCAAGTATCGACAAATTAAGAGAGAGAAAGAGAGAAAGAGGAGGGGGCTAGGAAAAGCAATTGATTATGTGAGAGCGAGTCTTCCATGGATCCTAGATGTAACGAGTAGTCCATAGCAAGGGCTTAAGACCAGCACAACTTAAGTCAGTATGCTGGTTTCTCAACTTTGTGGTGATCTGAAACCACTTGTGTTAGACTGCAAGCATCCCAATCAACCACGATGAGTTCATTGAAGCTGTTGGGTATCAGTAGACATAGCTCTGGAAACTGAATTGTTGTTTAATAGCAAACGCTTTTTATTTGTATTTGGTAGCTCATATTATACCACTACGTGAAAAAACTGCAGCGAGTTGACTCCATCATGAAACAATCACTCATCAAAGATAACCCCAATGTCATACAACTCTTACCAGAATTACCAACAAGGTGGTAGAATACACAAACAGCCTTACCACCAACGAGAATCTGGACTGAATTTTCTGCAAAACCTTGATCACCAACTCGCCAGCCAAGATAAGAAACAAGCATTTAGAAGGACAGTTGATCATGGAAATAATATGGCTCGTTGGTTCATCGAAAAATCCTTGGGCATAAACACTCGACATCAACAACCTATTGGTGTGGTTCGTCCTGAAAGTTCTTACTTGATTGACCTACTCCCGTCATTGGCATATTCATCAAGTTTCAACCTAGATAGAAGGAATAATAAAAACAATATGGGAGCATTGGACTTGGACACAAAGTTAGTCCATTTGAGTTCAAATAAAGTCAAGCATTCAATAAATACCGTAAAATGGACTCCCGAAGGGCGAAGGCTATTGGTGGCCTCTCACTCTGGTGAATTCACATTATGGAATGGTATGACGTTTAATTTCGAAACCATTATGCAAGCTCATGAAAGCCCAATATTGACCATGCAGTATTCCAACAATGACGAATGGTTACTAAGTGGAGATCAGAATGGAACTGTTAAATATTGGCAACCCAATTTCAACAATGTTAATAATATAACAGCTCACTCAAACGGAGTACGAGACATTGCGTTTTCCCCAAACGATTCAAAATTTTTAACTTGCGGAGATGATTCAATGTTGAAGATTTGGAATTTCAGTAACGGACAGGAGGAAAGAACGTTGACTGGTCACAATTGGGAAGTCAAAAGTGCTGATTGGCATCCAGATTTGGGGCTTATTGTAAGTGGGTCAAAGGATAACTTGGTTAAGTTGTGGGATCCGCGTGCATCCCAATGCATAGCTACGTTGCATGGATTTAAGCATACAGTCAACACCACAAGGTTTCAGCCATGTGGAACAAAGAGATTACTAGCCTCGGTATCGCGTGACCGTTCTTGTCGTGTATTTGATTTAACAACCATGAAGGATATGTTGGTGATTCGTGATTCAGAAACTGATCTTTCATGTTGCGCATGGCATCCACACCACGCATCAATGTTGACGACAGCAGCGTTTAACGGTTCCATCAACCATTACTTACTCAACTCCTACATTGCAGACTCGAATGAATCAATACCAAAGAAAGTCAACACTAATATAACCAATGAAACAGGATCCGTTGAAGCGGTGCACCGCATACCATATGCCCATGAAAGGGCAATTCACGCTTTGGAGTTTCATCCTATGGGACATCTACTTTGTTCAGCTGGATCCGACAAAACTGCACGATTTTGGTCGCGTGCAAGACCCAATGATCCTATGGCTTGGAAAGATGCTGTATATACCGATGACAAGGTTGGCGCGTGGTACTACACTTTAAATAACAATGTCAATGCCGTGATGGAAGATGTGTGAGGAACGCAGTAAGTAGTCGAGCCCAGAGTCTACAAAATACAACTCTTGATATTCTGAAGAACTCGATATGTACTTGAAAATTATATACTTCTACTCCTATTCTTTATCCTCCTCTGGTTGTACTTCATCTAATTCAGTCATTAAGCGATCTAACTTCTTTGCACCAAGTTCAAAGTATTCCTTTTGTGCTTTAACGAGAACCTTTAACAAATCAATATTTTTGGAAGGTTTTAAAAGCGTCTTCATCTCGATAACGGCAAGCTCAGTGGCGCTGACAAGCTCATCTTCCTTTTGGGTCAACTCCTCATTTTCTGGATCACTCGATTCGTATTTACTTCTTAATTGATCAAATTGAGACCTCGTAAAGTAAACTTTTTTTCTCAATTCATTCACTTTTATAAATTGTTGATTCAAAATTTCCACCAATTCATGATTTAAAGTAAGAATACTTTTGTCTTGGTGCAATCTTGCCAACCCGACCTCATGATAGGTGGAAGAAGTTCTCAACAATGCCAATCCAAGAGCACTCAGGTCAGAATCTTTTTGCAACTCTTCGGAATATTTGGCAGTCAAGGCACTCAAATGACCATACAATGTTTTTGGCAAATCTGGTGAAGTTGGTTGAATCGATAAGTTGTTATCGTTTTGTCCCTCTTTATTCTTTGAGTCGTCATCGGTCTCACCCAACAAGATTTTCTCCAACTCTTGTGGTGTTGATACATTCTTCAATTGGTTAAACTTGTTTCCAATAATATCCCCAACATGAGCATCTTTAATCTTGTTTATGGTGTAATTACCCGGAGGATAATCGTTGCTAATTTGTCCATAAGTTTCATTAGTTGTTTGAATCAAATCAGTGTACAACTTTAATAAGATCTCGCAATTATTCTCCAATTGTAAATATTCCTGCGGCAACTCACTCACTTCGACATTCGAATTGTTGGAGGCAAGGGCTTGAACTTGGTGCAATTGCTCATTGATCAACTGCTGTGTCTTGGACGCAAATGGTTGAATTGAGTCTCTAATTTGTTCAACAGTTTTCGACGGATTGACCTTGGAAAGACTTTCTTTGAATTGATCAACCGTTGGTAATGATTCTTGAATCGATTTCAAGTCGAACGAAGGAAATTTGAATGACATGTTGATTAATGGTTTTCTTGTAAACAAACAAGGGGCGAATTTCTTGTTTATCTTTTTTTTTTTCATTAAGGACCAAAATCTCAAATTTCAATCTTGCGGCTGAATATCCTATTTAGGAATTGGGATGAAGCTAGATATAAAGTGCTGGTTGCAAAAATGTGACAACCCTAACTGCAGCTGTCTTTCTTTATCAGCTACCCCGTAGGGAAATCTTTTTCACCTCACTCACTGTAAACGGTGAAGAGTCCTTTTCCAGTTAATATATAAGAGGGAGAAAACGACGAAGGGGGAGATCATTTAAATATACATTTGAATGAAGATCATAAAACAACTATATACTACTGATCGCCCGTTTCACTGAGTACAGCATATTCGCTCGCCCAACGGTTCTTTCTCTTTTTTCTAAATCACAAATCGTATTGTGAGGTCCCATAGCTCTACTTATAGATGCAAACCAATAGCTCATAAATGCGTTGCTACTCCTATCAGAGCAGCGCGCTCAATTAAAGAATCAAAAAGAAATCCCTGACGTCACTACAAAGTCAAATTGTTCCGATTTGTTTGCAGAAGGGTTTTTTGGATGCTAGCCACAACTATTGTTTTGCCAACTCAAATTTTTTGTACAATTTTGCAACCAAAACATCATATATTCTAAACCACAGCAAGGAAAAATTGATAGGCATCAAAAGAGCATTGTTTTCATGTCTCCTGAGATTGCACATACTGTTATGATAGGCGGAATGCTTTGGAAAAATCAGTGGTGGACATGGTGATCGTTTGAATATTGGCTATACGTAACTGTTTCTAATTTTCCTGTAGCACACGACCACATCTGAGAATTCTGTGCGTCACAATATCATAATGAGACACGAACTTCAAAGCTTCAAGCTAACAGATTTGATCTTGTTTCACAAATCTTGACTTCGTATGACTTCACCCCCCGCGACTGCAAATGAATCAACTGTATACTATAAAAAGCAAGCCAAATATAACGATAAGAGAAATATTCTCAACAAGGCCTACTTAGTTGAACCAATTGTACGACATCGAATCCATGACTCGATATTCTATAAACAGCATTTGTATTTGACAAATGAATCAACAATACTACCAGTTATTACCCAGAATGTTCAGTATATTGCAGGCGTTGATTCAATAGGAAGGCCCAGCCCCTTTTTGCAATGCCTTTTGCGATTGTTGGAGTTGGAGCCAGCAAAAGAAATTATCAATGTCTACCTTGACCAACTATCCTACAATGAATTCAAGTATTTGACTGCATTGACATTGCTATATATACGATTGGTTTACCCGAGTGAAGACATTTACAATATCTTTGACAAGCATGCCCAAGATTATCGAAAATTGAGATTCAAGTTGAAAACGCCGCAATTCAATGCTGTCCAACAGCCAATATATTACAAACTTGGGTACATGGACGAGTTTATAGATGATTTACTCACGCAGGAAAGAGTTGTGGATCTTATCTTGCCACGGCTCATTCCGAGATTGAGTTTAGTGGAACGCGGGTTGGTTGCACCTCGGCAATACTTTATTGATGATGAGATTCAAAAGGATATGCTGCGTGGTCAAGACAATGTTGTTAGCGGCGATAGTGACACGTCATATCAAAGTGATAGTGACTAAAACTTAAGTGGGAATCGAGGGTTTCACGCGTGTACCAATGTCCCTTCTCTTTGACTCCATGTCAATACTCTTCCTTTTGTACTAGTAATAGAAGCACAAAAACAATAAAGTAAAATTTTGAGCGAAAACCTAAAAATGCATTAAAATTGTCATGTCGAAAAAACATTAATTATTTTCTTTTAGTGGGGACAAAGAACATCATTCACCTCTTTTAATGGTGAAATATTACCAACAAACGGAATAATTTTCTAACAACAATTTAGACAATGGCAATAACGAATCTTTTAGATGAGGCAGATAGACATTCAGAAGCCAGCATACATGCCACATCTAGGACAAAAATCATTTTCGTTGTTGGCTTGTTTATACTTTCATTGACTGCCTTTGTATGTCAAACCGAGTTCACATCACAAGCATACAAACTAAAGTTTAGTGAACCGGTATTGCTATTGGCGGTTACGCATGGATCATGGTGGCTCTTGTGGCCACTTCAGGTATTGTTTATCTCAGTATGGAGGACGATTGGCAAAATGGGAAATCGTGACAAATTAGTCAAGGTGAATACAGCAATGGGCAATATACAATATCAAAGATTAAACTCCACCTCAGGGCTCCTTGAAGATCAAGAACACCCACAACAAGAAGTTCCAGTACAGCAAGTAAACTATTGGAAGTACTTTAGAAAAGCAATTGTTAAACAATTCCACAATGTCTATCACACATCAGTGCTTATATATGAAGCCAATGTCAATGATAATAGATCAACAAAACACCTTAACGATATCATCGAAAGTAATGTCCATATTTCAGGCTCTAGCTCAATCACGGATTGTATTCGCACATTTTTCCAAGCTCCATCAATCAAATACATCCTATTCAAAACGCTTATTGTGACAACGGTACTCACCTTGGCTGGATTCACCTGGTATGGATCAATGTCAATGACCTATGCTGCTGATGTGACTGCAATTTATAATTGTTCCGCTTTTACAGCGTATGCATTTGCAATTCCATTACTAAACGAAAAATTTTCATGGTTGAAGGTCAATTCAGTCATTATAGCTTTATTTGGAGTTTTTGTTGTTTCGTACTCATCCAGCAGTGACATTGGTAATGACAATGGTGAAGAAAATCCGTACCCATATAGATTTTGGGGTAATTTACTCATATTTATTGGTGCTATATTATATGGATACTATGAAGTATTGTACAAAAAGTATCTTTGTATACCAGCCCACTTGTCCAAGATCATCACACCAAGAAGACAACTGACGTTTGCAAACTTCATCATGGGAATAATGGGAGCTTACACGTTGACATTTTTAGCTCTCGTAATTGCAATTTTACATTTCACACACATTCACAGAGTCAATTTTTTTGATTATGGTGACAATACTAAAACTATATGGCTCTACATTTCGGGATCAATTGTGAGTAATCTTCTATTTAGTGCCGCCTTTTTATCGCTCATGGCATTAACAAGTCCTGTGTTGTCTTCTGTGAGTTCCTTGACAACCATTTTTCTCATTGGTGTGGTTGAATGGGTTGTATTTGGCAATGCATTGGATTTGCAGCAATTAATTGGGGATTCGTTTGTCATTGTTGGGTTTGTGATGTTGACGGTTGCATCGTGGAAGGAAATTAGTGAGGGTAACGAGGATGACGACGTTGAAGCTGTAAGTACATACTCATTTGCAATGAGTACTGATGGTACGCGTTAAATGTAGGGATAGTTATTGTGCATGTTTAGACTTTTAAAAAGATGATGCAACTTGAGTGCATTTTGAAAAAACTCTCCTTTTGTAGAGGTGCAAAATGAGTCGAAAAATAGATTGTTTTTTGCCATCACTATAGTTCATCAAGACACGCGCCACAATGACAGTTGATGATCATGACGTTGCAGGATTCCAAGGGTTGATGAAATCATTGAACTTGGACTCTGACCAATTCAAAGAATATGATGCAACTAAATTCCCAACATACAGCTTTCAAGAACTTCTGAATTTGAAACTTGAAATTGAATCTCAATTGAGGATACTTTTCAACTTGTTACTGCAGAAATATGGAGCCGATATGGAAACCAATTTAGTCACTGCTGATGGGTTCCCCAGAAATGACATCGACGTCGTTACAATACGATTAATCCGAGTGCAAATTATTCGCTTAAAGAATGATTATAAAGAGTTGTTGAAGGTAATAGATTCAAAAATGGAGGAGGAGTTTGCTAAGAGGCAAACAGAAGTGGGAAACAATCATGATCAAACTAAAACTGAATCAAGGCTGAGTCAATCAGAACCAACAATTCCGTTTGCGCAAGTGAGAGAAGTAATTAGTGGTGGTCCCGCTCAAACAGCTGGTCTTAAAGAGGGTGATTTGATTGTGATTTTTGATAATGACATACATGCATTGAATCATGACAAACTATCTAAATTGGTCGAGAGAGTGCGGTCTAAGCCAGGTGAGAAGTTGCATTTGAAAATCAAGCGTGGAGGAGAGGCATTGAATTTGGTTCTTGACACTAGTGTGACTTGGGATGGTAAAGGCATTGGGTGTCGCATTATTCCTGTATAGTTGTTCAAACAAATTGCATTATCGAGTGCTCTCGAGCTAGATACATCCCATGTGTTATGTATATATTTATCCTCCTCCATTCAATTCGGAATCGATACTTCGACAACGACTATTCTAAAACAAAATATCCCCACAACAATAATCTCCTTGTTACCTCTACCTCTCCCCCTGAAAATTTCCAGGACACCACTTATCCAAGCCACCGATACGATCACTCCGTGCCTACTCTCAACCACCATGCAACGTACTTGTAAAGGTCAAGACATCTCCACTTTCAACAACATAGTCTTCCATACCTTCCAATTCCCAATCAGTATCATTAATGAGCACCAATATTCCTGGTCGTACACTGTCATCCTCAATGAAAACAGGTATATCTTTGGGATCAGTGATGATGTTGTCACATATAAACTTGATAGCTTCCTTCATGGTAGCCTCGCCTTCTTCAAACGGGAGTACAACTTTATGTTCTCTTATTGACGAAGATATAACATCAAGCCCTCCAAGAAACTCTACTTTGATCTTTATAACCATGCCTAGTATGATGTAACTTGTTGCTTGTATTGTGGTGATGAGAAAACTTTTGACAATTTTCAATGTCGCGACTAGTTTCACGACACGCATTTTTTTTTTTCTGTCGAGTGTTGAAAATGTGTGTCTATGAAAAATCCGGTTTACCGTGTACAGACCTATTAGAGCCAATCCAACCATGTTGTCCTTCATATACGTTGCATTGGCATTTTTGTTACTGGCCGTTGTTAATGGATCAACAGTGTCAAACAAAGATTATGCTTTGGTCATGTATGATCCAGCGGTGGTCCCGCTAAACGATTCAACTGCGTCGCTATCTCCTGAAGTTGGCCAACTTTTGACATTTTTGAATACACATTACGAAACCACACTTAGTCCATATAGCGATGATGAAGTACTGTTGTTTTATGATGATTTCCCAAGATTCGATCATTTGGTGTTGCTCCCATCACTGAAGAAAGCAATTGGTGCCAAATCAGGGTTGAACCAGCATCAATTGTTGAGATTTATCAACGAAGGAGGTAATATTTTTGTTGTTGGTGGATCCGAAGCAGCATTACCTGAAGGGATCCGAATCTTTTTGAATGAAATTGGCATCTACCCTGCTCCAAAGGGATATAAATATGTGGACCATTTCAATTCCAAAAACGGGGTTGTGGAATTAAAGAGTCAAAACTTGGTTAGCAATAACAGAATAGTGGAGAATTTAAATACCGTTGAATATACCAATGGTAATGCTGCATTGATTTCAAATAACGAGTTGATCCAGCCAATTGTTAAATCTACAAGGACAGGATATACTAATAAAGCTGGACAAGTAATGAGTGATGAATCCACGTGGACTTTTGGGGAACAAGGCTTTTTAGCCGTCGGCTTCCAAGCATTGAATAATGCGAGATTAGTTTGGATGGGCTCGTTCGACTTGTTGGCCGATGATTCTTTGTACAAGTGGTGCTTCCAGGACTCTGGAGTGATAAAGTTACAATTTGTTCAACATATCAAAGCCAATGAACCGGAAAATTTGAACCCACATTTGTACAGAATCAAAGACCAAGCAATTTACACAATTGGTGTTTCGGAATACAAAGACGGCAAATGGATTCCCTTTGAGGTTAAAAATGATGATGAACAATTGCAATTATCGTTCAAGATGTTGGACCCTTACCAAAGATTGAATTTGAGTCCATTGGGTCCAGTAAGTGCCACGGAAAACAGTAGCGAATTAGATGCCTACGCATACTTTGTCAACTTTACCGTACCTGATCATCATGGGATGTTTACATTCGAGTTGGACTATAAACGTAAAGGATTGAGCTACATCTTGGATAGGAAAGTTGTCACCGTGAGGCATTTGGCCAATGATGAATTTAAGAGATCATGGGATATCTCCAACTCGTGGTTGTATATCGCAAGTACAGTATTGGTAATCCTTGCTTGGTTTTCTTTTGTTGTTTCATACTTATACATTGGTAAAACCAACCATGTGAAGAAAAACATCTAGAGTTTTTGTGCAATCAAAGGTTGAAGTTTATAGACTGGAAGTAGATTCATATCGAGTAAAAAAATACCATAGCAACTGTTGCAATTGTTAGTACGATGTTATTGTGAGATTCAAAGCTGTTGTTTGCATCATTCCATCGGTCAAAGATTCAGATCTGTTTATTTCTACTATCTTTTTAAACAACTATCTTCAATGTATGAAACTCAGTTGTCCCTATCAGATTGTTCATCATAAAATTGCGACGGATAAAAGTGTACTTGTTATCACACATACCTTTTCATCATGTCATTATTCTTCACCTGCAAGGCTTAAGAAACACTGAAAATAGTTTGAAAATTTTTTTTCTTCTTTTTGTTTTTTGATGCCACTTTATAGCTTTTTCGTGTTGAGATTCACACAAGACCACAAAGTACACACACCACGGAAATATTTCGACGTCTTCAATAACCACTTGTCAGTCACCACACACACTCATTTGTACATCAATGTTTCACCTAGCGTCATCCTTGTATACTCAATACACGAAACGAGAACAATACAACGTGCTTATCTTGGGATTAGACAATGCCGGTAAAACGTCATTTTTAGAGCATATAAAACTACTATATCCATCAGCAACTGCATCTCCTTCTGACAAAAAGTCAAATAGTTTAACAGCTAACATTAAGAACGAAAACACTGGCGAATCGAACGACAACAACAATAACAACAACGCAACTGAGTCCAATGCACAACGATCAACAACATCAATCTTGAAATCAAAACGAATCTTGCCCACAGTGGGTCAGAATACCACCACGATCAAATTTGAAGCTTCGGATAAACTGTCGCCGTTTGCATCACAGTTTAAGAATATAAATCTCAAATTTTGGGATTTAGGTGGACAACGATCGTTACGAAATATGTGGTCTAGATATTTCAAACAATGCCACGGGATAATATTCATCATCGATTCAACTGATACTGAGCGATTTCAAGAATGTTACGAGACGTTAATTCAAATTGCTCATGACGATAGTTGGCTCTTGTCAGGAGAGAATGATAATCCAGAGACCAATGGTGATTATGAACGCACGATAGGATTAGATGGAACGGTGAATGTCCCTATTTTGATGCTTGCAAATAAACAAGACTTACCACAAGCTGTTGATTTAGTAAGTTTGAAAACTGGTGTGTTTATTAAATTAGTTAGTGAGTTGGAAGCTACTGATTCAAAACTTTTGCCTGTGAGCGTATTGGAAAATCAAGGATTGAAAGAGAGTTTAGAGTGGTTGGTTACACGATTGATTTATAATAAAGGAAACAAGGTTCCGCAGTATAGCTAGTAAGTTACTGCAGTAGCATAGCCTCGACCTTTTATGTGGGTAGTTGATGACGCCGAATGGATGGGCTTTAAAGGCACATTTTTTAGAGATGTGAGAGCACAGAGTCAATTTTTAAAACTTTGGTATTTTTGCAAGTCTGAATTTTGCTGCCACTTTCAGCTTAGTCAGTTTTGAAAATTGAGAATGGAACCATACCCAATGTTGAAGCGTACCACTTGGGTTTACGCGTAGGCGAAGCTACTCATATACTCTAACGAAATACTGAATCTTACCATCGTTGTTGCGTTTCTCTCACGCACCATTTGCATATATCACAATAAAGCTTCTCCACATTATAGTGTTTTTTTAATATAAGCAGTTACGGGTAGCTTTCCCGTTGAAAGGAGCGAATTGTATATATACGTATGTAGAACGATATCATATGGGAATTCAATGCAAGTGGAATGAACAGAGAAAAACTTAGTGCACGTGCTAGGCGGCTTAAACTCAAAACTATGACGTATTTTTTCTCACCAAACACAAAACTGAAATTAGAAGAACCAAACTTTGCAACTCTAATCTCAAGAAAGAAGTGTGAAAGTACCTTAATTTCACGTTAGGAATAAGTAGAGCTCATCAAGTGTCCGTGTGTATTTTTCTTCCGAAAAGTTGAAAGATTGGGAATTGGTATGTACTGATACGTGCCACTCGCAATAGTGAGATGATGCAGAGTCGCCACTTAACCTATAAAAATTCAAGGTTCCTCGTATATACGAACATCGAACCTTCGAGACATTTATCCCAGTGCGGCCAGGGTTGGTGCTACCTCTATTGCATGAACAACCAGTTTGCGCCACGCAATGTCTGGCAATAGCTTTGTGTTACGAAATAAGCATAGCCAAGTAGAAAGACTAAGTCTCTTCGTTGGACCTAATTTGCTAAACTATAATAATTGTAGCTTTTTCTTTCGGAATAATTCGTTTTATTTCTATGAAAATGCAATTGTCCTCCGCATTCCACAAACAAAACTATTCATTTAAGCCATTGTGCGTATAAATCTTGTTTTGTGGTGTTTAGCAAACGAAACGTGCAAACTGCAATTCAATTGGAACGAACGACGTCACACATCACCATTGATATTACTACGGAAAAGCTTTTTTATTGTGTCCTTACCTACTTCAAAAATACTTCCTTTGTAACAATTGAATCGTAGCTCGAAAGCTGTGTGTGATCTAGCATTTTATAAAGAAACTAATACTCTTTTTTTTTTTTTCCAGCGGCTAGACTTATGAACTGTGCATTGGGCCGTAAGGCAAGATTATACTCACTTCTAATAAGCCAAAGAGAAAAGTGGCATTGTATTGCTCCCATTTTGTTGGCAGTCCAAGGTTTGCTTTTTACTCTTCACTCATCGCGAATTCATTTGCAAAGTGCAATGTGAAATGGAGCCTAATGAATAAAAATTGATGACTAAAGAAATTCTTTTCCAAAGGGGAATTTCATCTTTTTGTGTAAATTATGTGTATAAAAAACAATGTGGGTTATGTGAAGATTATAGCAATCTAAATAAAAGAATTCTAAACATTTTATACCCACACCCACACCCCTCTTATTGTTTAAAAACAACAAGCCACACATTCGAGCGATTATTGAAACTATAAAAGCACAATTGATTGCTGCCCAATTGCATTTCAAGAATAATAATTACATCTAAATTTGCTCAACTTTATTCAACAAGTTTTATCAACCTAGAAAACTATCAGAAACTCGCATCCAAAAGTGAACATATCAATAGTGATCACTTGCATTTAAATTAAACTCAATTGTCTGGTCAAAGTTAGCCATTGAAATCAATTGAATCATGAGTTCGGAAGGTAAATTTTTCAGCAAGTTAAAGAAAACTTTTAAAGGGGACAAAAGTAACGAATCATCGCCCAATTCGTCACCGAAGGCCTCAAAGTCTGCATCTAAAAAGGAAACAAACCCAAAGAAGGAGAAATTGCTCCAAGAAGCTAGAAAAGAAGGAGAGAAGGTATTTCATCATAAACACGAGGGATCCACCACTGCAGCAGCAGCAGCAGGCAGTGGCGTTGCCTCGGGTGGAACTGGAACTGGAACTGGAACTGGAGCTGGAGCTGGTGTTGGAGCAGCAACAACAACATCATCATCACCAATAGTCAAGACAGGAAACAAGGAGCATGACAATATCCTCAAGGAGGCCTGGGATGAGGGACGTAAGTTGTTTCATCATCAGGCCAAAACTGGTAACACTGGTGTTTTTGCGGGTGGAACCGCACCTGCAGCAGCAGCAGCTGGAGGAATTGGCGGTTACGGTGCTTCAGGTGATAACAAAAACCCAAGTTCTGGCTACGAGTACAGCTCAAATCCTAATGACGTGGTTACCAGTTCATCGAAAGGTCGCTTAGTTACATCTCCACCAAGACGTTCGAGAGAGCCACTCAAGTATGAAATTCCTGGAGATTACAGTAACCAAAAGAGCCCAACTGATCCAACGGTCGTTGCGGACGAAAATTCTAAAGAACATTCAAACCCCGCTGTTCTTACCAATACAGATCCAGCTTATAGCGACGATGCTAAGCCAGCAAAAGGTCATGGTAAATTTTTCGATCCAAGAGATACGCAAGGTGGAGTACTCGGTGCTGCTACTGCCTCCGAAGACTCTGCTAACGCCTACAATGAAGGGAATTTTAGACAAACTCATGAGGAAGCAACAAAGGCTCAATATGTTGATACTGACAATTTGAAGACCAAGCCCACTGTTTATGAACAAGAGGACAGAGCCAATGAAGCTTTGGAAGAAATCAAACAAGATTCTTATCGTGAGGGTAATCAACAAGGAAGACATGACACGCAAGAAGATCCTTCTATCTTGGGTTCAAGACAAGTTGGTGGCAAAGGAACGACAACTGATGATCAAAAACTTGATAAAGAAGCGATCCACCAAGAAAACAAGTCCGCATATAACAAGGACGGCGTTGCAGGCATTCTTGAAAAGGAACAAGGTGAGTTGCCGCAAAAGTCTAAAAAGAAAGAATCTCATCCAGGTACCGTCAAAGAGGGTGATGTTGTTTATGGTGGCGCTGGTGTTGCTACCGCTAGACAAGACGATTATGATCCTGTTGACACTGAAAGGAGAATTTCTGACCTTGATAGACAAATCAACCAAACTGATAGCAAAATCGAGCAATTGAGAAATGACCCTAGCAATGCATCGACCTTTGCCGTTCGTGATGAGCCAATCAAAACACCTAAATTGGATGATGTGCATGACGAGTATGATCATTCAGATGGCCATGATGAGTTTGCCGATGCTCAAACTGATTCCAATTCCAACGACAATGCCAAATCGGGACAAGGTGTTCTTGCTGGTGCGGGAGGTGCATTAGCAGCAGCAGCCGGCTATTTAGGTTATGGTAATAGTAGGGAGCAAGAAAGCACCAACCAAGGCGTTTCGCAAGGAGAGAAACAAGAAACTTTGGATGCATCTTACGCCGCTGGTCAACAACAATTTGAAAATGAAAAGGGTGGAATTTCTTCCAAAGATGCCGCATCGGGCCAAAACCAAGAAGGAATTGTTGAACGAGCAGCCGAATTTTTGGGATTCGGATCTAGTAAGGATCAAGGCAGGTCCACTGAAGGCGTCACCGCTGGCCAAAAGCAAGAGACTCTTGATGCTTCCTATGCAGCTGGCCAACAAAACTTCGAAAATGAGAAAGCAGGGGCTACAACTAGGGGTGCCACTGGTCAAAATCAAGAAGGATTTGTTGAAAGGGCAGAGGGTGCTATCGGTGGAGCCGCCGCAGCTGCCGCTGGATACTTGGGCTTTGGCGGACACAATGCCCGTGAAGGTCATCAACAGTTGTTGAACGAAGCTTACGAAGCTGGAAAGAGAAAAGGAGAGAATGAAAGGACCGGAACTACCTCAAGACAAACTTCTGGTCAGAACCAAGAAGGATTTGTTGAAAGGGCAGAGGGTGCTATCGGTGGAGCCGCCGCAGCTGCCGCTGGATACTTGGGTTTGGGACCTCGTGATCCTGAACAAGAGCGTCAACAAATTCGCAAAGAGGCTTATGAGGCAGGAAGAAAGAAAGGTGAGCAAGAATTGTCTCCTACTGGTACATCGACATCCGGTCTGTACTTGGAAGGTACCAAGCAACGTATTGGTGAAGCATCAACAGCTGCTGCTGGTGCTCTTGGCTTGAACAGCGCACAGCAACCTAAGGAATTTACGAATGAACAATATGGTAGAAGCAAGGATGTAACTGACAACCATGGTGCTGCTGTATCGAGAGGTGACAAGTTGGAAAGAAGAGACGAAGCTTCAACGAGAACTTCTCAGTCATCTAACCAAGGATACTTGGGCGCGGCTGGCGCGGCAGTAGCCGGAGCTGGTGCAGCTGTTACAGGTGCACTCGGTTTAGGTGGTAATAACAGTAAACATAACGATGCTGACGACTCTTTAATTCAGGATGCTGAAAAGGCTGATCCTTCTATCGAAAAGTTACCACCACATAAGGTAAACAAGAAAGAGTTGGAGAGAGAAGAGACTCTTGCACCTACTGCAGATGATTATGAAACCGAGATTGTTGAACTGAACAAGGACTCAGTGGAAGACAAACAACTCAAAGCAGCCGAGGGTGATGTTAGTAAGTGGAATAAGCAACACGGATTTACAAATCCAAAAGAGTCGCTCATTCAAGAGGCAGAGGAAGCTGACCCTTCAATTGAGAAATTGCCACCTCATAAGGTCAACAAGAAGGAGCTCAAGGAAGAGAAAACCCTCTCTGCGGATGCTGATCCTGTTGAAAAGGATGTTGTCGAAGATACCCAATTCAAGGACCTCGAAGATGATGTTGCCACTTACAACAAAAAGCATGGATTCACCAATGTCAAATCGTCTTTGATTGAAGTTGCTGAAAATGCAGATCCTAAAATTGAAAAGATGCCAGCTCACAGGGGTCAATCTGTTGACAAGGAATTAGCAAGTGCTGGCAATGAGCCATCAGGAAATGACGTTCAAAACTTACCAAGCAATTATCCAGCCGTAACAACTGATGAAATTAAAAGTGCTGCCGGTGCCGGAGCGGTTAGGAGCAGTGATGCAACCAGCAAAAAGTCTATTGATACCGGTAAGAGCAGTCTGAATGTAGATGATGGAAAAGATCGTGAAGCTTTTGATAAAGGTGGTCTTGATGGAAAAAGTGCTGTAACTGGTGTTGCTGGCGCCGGGGCAGGTGCAGCTGCGTACGGTGCAACCTCGCACCACACGTCAGACTCCACAAAGTCACAAAAGTTGGATGATGCGTTGAAAAAGTCTCTTTATGAGGAAGGGTATTCCAAGGGAAAATCTGATGCTACCCCTTCATCGTCACACAACAAAAATGTTGCGGGCGCCTCGTACAATACCACTCAGCCTCTCAACCGTTCGGTTGGTGCTTCGAGTGTTGGTACAGCAGCTGCAGCTAGTGGCGCATATGGAGCCGGTCAACTGTTGGATAACGATTTGAAAAAACAGTTGTATGAGCATGGATATAGATCAGGGGCCACCAAGTCTCAAGTGATTGATCCTGAATTGAGACAACAATTGTATCAACATGGGTACTCCACTGGTCAAAAGCATCACCAATCATCAAACACAGCTTACGGATCCACTGGTGGCATCAAAGGCACCGACTCAAATTTGGACTCGAAACTCAAACAAGATTTGTATGAACATGGGTATGCCAAGGGTAGTACTGAAAAGAAAGCTGAAAAAGACGACAACATCCACAACAGATCGTATGGTACATCGAATAGAGAGGCCGCTATTGTTGGTGGTGCTGGAGCCGCAGGAGTCTTGGCGGGAGCTTCGGCTTTGGGATCTGGACACCACTCACAATCAAACCAAAAGTCCTTGCACACCCCGATTGATAGTAAATCTGAATTGGTCGATGAAAATACTGCTCATAGAGAAAGAGAAGATAACTCAAACAACTTGGTTGTTGAAGTTGTTGGTATTGAAGATAAAGAAGAAGCTTTAAGAACTGCAAGAAACGCATCCAAGAAATTGGACGAAAAGGGCGTCGACTTGACTTCGGGCAAATTGGTTATCGATGCCAACAATAAGGAGATTTACAAAGAAGACTATGTCAGTGAAAGGGAAGTTCATGGCATTGGTTCTGCGCCAAACGTTGTTGGCCAATCAAGGGCCGAGGGTTATACCCAAGGTGCTCGTGGATTGGACACTTCCTATGAGGGTGATGGTGCCGGTCAGCAAACTAACATTTACTCTGGACGAGGCACCTCTAGTACTTCAGGAGCTGCTCCACCAGTTGTTGGCCAATCTAGAGCCGAAGGATACACCCAAGGCGCTCATGGCTTAGATACCTCCTATGAGGGTGATGGCGCTGGCCAGCAAACTAACATTTACTCCGGACAAGGCAAAGCTGCTGCTCCACAAGTTGTTGGTCAATCAAGAACCGAAGGATACACTCAAGGAACTCGTGGTTTAGATACCTCCTATGAGGGTGAAGGTGCCGGTCAGCAAACTAACATTTATGCAGGACAAAGTAAGGCTGCTGATCCTCGAGTTGCTGGACAGTCTAGGGCCCAAGGCTACACCCAAGGCGCTACTGATACTTCCTACAGAGGTGAGGGTTCAGGCAAGACAACTAATGTTTCACCAGAGGGAGACAGAGGCGATGCCATTGCTGCAATTTTGGCCCTTGACAGGGAAGCCGCTCCTGGCGTTACATATGGTGATGGAAGTGCTGTACCAGAACTCAAACCCGGTGAGTGTCCTTACTTCAGTTCAATCGGTCAACCTACTCCTGGTGCTGCTAGTGAGTACCACAAACAAGGAGTTCCAGAACATGGTGCGTACGCCGATGTCATTCGTGAAGCTTATGCTGCGGGTCATCAACGTGGTCAACAAGCAGTTGGTGCATATGGGCAAGGCTCTCGTGGACCACATGGAGCAGATACCTCGTATGAAGGTGCTGGTGTTGGTGCCAAGACTTGTCCGTACACTGGTGCTAAAGACCAAACCACGCCAAGCGCTGCCAATTATTATCAAGATAGTCAAGGTGCACATGGCAGTCGTGAAATTGACACTTCATATGAAGGGGATGGTGCTGGTGCCAAGACCTGTCCTTATAAGCCAACACAACAGGGCCAATTTTCAGATCAATCTGAGTTAGCAAAGCAGAGATTGCATGAAGCTGCTAGACAAAATGCAGGATTGTCAGCTGGTGGAGCTGGCGCTGGGGCTACTGCAGGTGCCGGTACTGGTGCCACCGATAGAGGACAACACCACACCCAAGGAGGAAAGTCTACATCAAGCGTTGCAAAGGAGGAAGATGATGAGATCTTTGTCAATGTCAAGGGCACTAAGGATAATACCATTGCCACTAAGATTGCTAGAACTGCTGTTGCCAGATTGCAAAAGACCCATGCATCCATTATCTCCAAGGTTAAGGAATTGCAGGTTGATGCTCACACTGGTATTGTTAGAGATGAGAATGGTGATGAGATCGCTCATTTTGCTGATTTAGCTGTGGATTCTAAACATTCTGAACATCATGCTGGTGCATCCAAGAGTACATCACATACCACTCACTCTGGTAATGGTAACACTTCTACTGCTGGAAATTCAGGTTCCGCTGCAGCTGGAGCTGGAGCTGGAGCTGGAGTAGGTGCTGGAGGCTTAGCTGCTGCTGCTGCCACTACTGCTTCATCAAAGCACCCCCACTTGACTGAGCCAACTCATCATACAAGTGCCAATGCAGGACAGCAATATACTACTGGCTTTTCAAAGCCTGAACCACCATATCCTCAAGGTGTTCCAGCTACAAAGGATGCAAATATTGCTACTGGACATGCATCTTCTGACCACCAATCATCTACTGTAGATGAAGGCTCTAACGTCAAATCATCTTCTGATAACTCGAGAGGTGTATCTAGTGGGTTACCAAGTCACTCCAACTACGATGATCGTCAGGCAAACACTGCTTCAACTGGATACTACAAGCTGGGCAACGAAAACGCGACATCTTCATCTCAAGGAGGATTATCGGGCTTAGCATCGAGCATTATTGGTGCCTCTGGTGCTGCTGGCGCCTTGGAATCATTGGGTATTGGAAATCCAAGTGGTGGAAGCGAAACCAAGGAAGAAACTTATAATGACAGATCTCAATCTGATTCCAATCCATCATCATCACATTTACTGGGCTCCAATGCATATCCAAAATCAGCTGTTGACGCTTACTCTTCATCTTCAGAAAACACCAGTTTTGACAGAAAAGTCAATGATGCTGCTCTGTATGGTGGAGGAGGTCAATCTGGCAGATATGCAGATCACCACCAATCATCAACATCTTCAACAACAACAAAGCCATCAAATTATGTTTCTGAATCTAGTTACGGTGCCAACCCTTCATCTGGTATTAATACCACATCTGCGGGCGAAACAGGTGTTGGTAGATCTACAGGTGGACATTCCACTTCTGCTGCTGGTAGTGGATATGGTTCCACAACGACTGGTTCTGGTGAATATAACAAGGTTCCAAGAGATTTGCATGAAAGAGGTGCTACTGGATCCAATGCTGCTGGATCATCGTCACATGGATTGACTTCGAATGCTGCCGAAGTTGATCATGAGGCAAGTAGTGCAAACAATTCATTTAGTATGCCAGGTGGGTGGAATTAGAGAGAGAATAAGGAAGCAAAGTTGTGAAAGCCGATTTAGGATGTGGTCCTAATTTTTTATCTTGAAGTTTGAATTTTTGTTTACTTGAATTGTATAGTTTTTATTAATTTGAAAGTATTGATATTTTTGTTCGACTTTCGTTTCTCTACATTTATCCTCATAAATGAATAGTACTTATTAGAAAGACTATACTAAACAAAACTCTTGACAAAGGTAGCCTCCACGTTTCGTCATCTCAATTGTACAACCTTCGATCTAGCTCCCGCAACACATTGGCAACTGATTGAACTTCAACTTGCATACCCCTAGTAGTCAACTTACCAACCAATGTACTGAAATCGACGCTATTGAATTTCTTGTGACGTGATAATGTCTTGTACGCATCGGCACAAGGTATAAACATACCACCGCCACTTCCACTAGCACCATCATTGTTGTTAGATCCAGATCCAGATCCAGGAGTGGATGGTAAAAGTGCCGTAAATGCGTTGAGACCAGAAGCACCAGGGCTAGCGGCGATATTATTTGAGCTATTGGATGCAAGTAATGGTGGTGGGATGGGACTGGGCGCATTGTTGCTATTATTGTTCCCGTTATTGTTGCTGCTAGCGCCAGGTGTACCGGGCCCAAAATTCAACAGTAGTGATGCTCTCGAATTGGTTCTCGATAAGTTGGATCGTATTGAAGAATCATTGCTCTTGGAAGCAACTGTAGTACAAAACAATGTAGACATTGGGTCCATTTGGCATTGTCTACAAGTACCGGGGTTTCCTGTACATCCGCCAGCGGAATCCTCATTCGAGTTGCCATTCTCTTCCATTTGTTGTTGTTGTTGTGACGATGATGATGATGATGGTGAATCTGAAGAGGACTGGTTTGGTCTTGGTATCACTGTGGGCACGGCACCTGGTGTCAAATTAGTTATATCACGAATTTCAACTGATGGACCTGGATGCATTACAGGAAGAGCCATTTTGGTGTTGCTATTGTTACTAGTCAAGTTGAATTGCAATGGTGGTAAGGTGTTATGGTCATTGCCTTGTCCATTCATTCCTTCTTCCTGTTCTTCGTCCTCTTCTTCTTCAACAATGACACTGTCTGGTCCATTCAATGAAGCATTGAGTCTAGCTGCTTCTTTGGCTGCCTCACGACATACACATGGAGTATCATCTGAACAAAAACCGCAATTTTCCATTGGTGAATCTTCATTGAAATCTGAATTGTCAATCTTATCTATTGATTTGGATCGGGATTGAATGTGCTGGTGATGATTGTGATTAGTTGTTGAAGCAACTGTGGTGTTCAGCTTCTGATCATGTTTTCGTAGCTTATTTAAATCAGGCATCGGTTTAGCTTTAGTGGCAAATTGTCTTGTGAAATCAATTTCTTCAACATCCTCTATACTTTGAGCCTTTCTCTTTCGACGAAGCGTTACAGCAGGTTGCGGCTTTATTGAATTTATTTGATTCTCTAACTCACGCTCAGCGTCAGTCTTGCGAGGTTCCTTTAATCCCACTGATTCACACAAACACTCGTCCTTGATACATACACCACAATCGAATTCAGATGAGCCAACTGCACCACCACCATTGTTGTCGTTGTTGTTACTAGTATTGGAAGTTGAATAAATTTTGTCAGGGGTATTGTTGTTGGATATTGGTGTCAATGTATGCTGAGTGCTGTTGCTGTTACTGCTATTGTTTCGACTCATTGTGTTGCGAATTTGGTAACCATTTCTTGTCGTGCCAGTAGGAGGCAGGTCTGCAGACGGTGCTGGTGAGATTTGTTGCAATGAATAAGACGAGCCAGTTGGTGAAATATTGTTCAGTGGTGATGGGTTCAGAACAGCATTGAGATTTGCATAATACTGTTGCTGTTGTTGTTGTTGTTGTTGTTGTTGTGTGGGTTGAAGTGAAAGTTGCGAATACGACGATGATGATGAATTGCTTGAGTGGCGCTTAGAAAACTGTTGAGGAGGGGCAGGTGCAATATTTTGGCGTGGTGGTTGTGGTAGTACTTGCTGCTGCTGCTGCTGTTGTTGTTGCTGCTGCGAGTGACCATGTTGTCGTGGTGACATTTGCAGTCTCATTTCTTCCTGTGACGCTCTAAACATGGCCATCTCTTGTCGTATTTGTTCCATGCTCTTTGTCAAAAAATTATTCTCGGCCTTTAATTTGTTTATGGTATTGATTAAAGCCATTTCCTTTATATCTTTCTCCTTTTCAACTTCCATCAATTTTTCTTCCAACTCTTGAACTCTAGTGGCTCTTCGTTCTCTAAAAGCCCTTTGAGCTGCTCTATTTTGTGCTTTCCTTTTTGATGCTGGGGTATCCACACTAGGCTTTCTACCTGGCTTAGGTCTTGGCGGTAATACCCATTCTTTTGATGTCATAATCAGGGTAACACTCTTGGTGGTCAAATTCCTAGTGGCAGCATTATTGGGTGGTGATGCTACGTTGTTGTTGTTGTTGTTGTTGTTGTGAGGGTTGTTGGGGCTGGCCACGCTTCTTGGAGTAGAACCAGCGGATGCCGAGGACGGAGGAGAGCCAGCAAGAGCTATCGGTGACTGAGCTACCGACTGCTGTCTTGGTGCAATACTGGGGCCCTTGGTGGTCATTTATATATAGTTAGCTTTTGCCTATAAGGTGCTGATTTGTGATATGGTGGACTCTATTCTACTTCCCCAGTGGTTTTGGGTGATTAGTCGCTGATTGGCTCCTTCTCGGAAAAAATAACTGAATATATTTGTCAAGTGATTCGTGGAAGGGACAGTTGATCCGCTAGTAATATTGATATTCTAAAAAAGATATGGGTGTGTCCGAGTGTGTAGCTGTTACTACGTTCCTTCAAGTATCCATAAAAATGGCAAAGCAAAAATATCAAAAGACTGTTGATTATATATAAGAGTTTTTTAGTCTTGTTATTAAAAAATGAGAAATTTTCTTTAAAAAATAAGTATTACATAACCTATTAAGTAATAAATGCTCTGATGAAATAGATAAAAAGAAAGAAGCTTCAACTAAGAAGTATACTATGTGTGTACACAAAATGGGACAGAAAAAGTAACAAAAGAAGTATCAACAATCCTATGATTGGCTAGAATTCAACGTAGTTGAATTTACAATAGCACTCATTACACCTTTGTACTTGCTCTTTTAAAGCCCCCTCCTCTTCCATCCCCATTGTTGCAAATATTAGACACAATTTTCATAACCCATCACCCCTCTCCTATCTTTCTCTTTCTTCATCCCCCTTCAGCCATTGTTGAATACTGACTGCACCTCTCCAGATGATTGGTTAACAGGTCTTTACGAACAAAAAGGACAGCCCCTTTCTCGACTAGGATTGCATTGGTGGGTCAAGCTTTCTTGGCTGAACCTAAACCCTTGACTATAGGGAGAATCCATGGTTTCGGTCGTTCCTAAATGAATAATAGTAAAATTCTTAGTATAAGACAAATTTTATGATAAGCAGAAACGAGCAAATTATTATTGTCATCTTCAACCAGAATAAATTTTCTCATACTCAGCCCCTTGCTGTGCAGAAGACGAACTCTCTCTCTCTCTCTCTCTCTCTCTCTGTGTGTGTGTGTGTGTGTATGTGTGTGTGTTTGTTGGGAATACCGAGTCCGGTCTCGGTTTTGACACAAAAATATTTTACAAAAAAGAAAAAGCTTGTTTGAGATCTCACAAAAGAGCACAACTTGTGAGCAGCTTGGAATATGACTTCTCTGAGTACGTGGATGGCAGAACCAACGACACGTCTGAAACAATGTAAATACGTGTATATTCTCACACACGGGCGAGCGCAATATTTCAAAATCCAATAAACCCTAATTCGGTAATCTTTTATACTCCTTCGTCATTTCACCATTTTATATACAATATTATACAAAGCTACACACAATATGGTCAAAGCTTCACTACATCTTTCCTCTTCTCTTCTCATTTACACCATCACATCCGCAACACTCTTACTTGGCTGCAGCAGCTGCTTGTTTTTGCTTTTCAGCTTCTTCAGCGGCCCTTTGTTGTTGCACTTTGGCAATTTCTTCAGGGTTTGGTCCACCTTCAGTAATCAACTTGTTCAAAGTCATTTTACCAAATTCATCCTTCAATTTTTGTTCCTCTTCTAAAAACTTGGCTGCATTCTCCTGCAAGTATTTTTGGAAATGTTGATATTGCAATTGTCCATGTTCTCTAATTATATCCAATGGCATCTTGGGTTCCAGAACAGGCATACCAAGCATCTTGGCGAGAAAATTGGCAGCATTTGGTTTATCTTGTGGATGATCCTTTTTCCATTGTTGTCTCAATTTGGCTTCACGTTGAGAAAATTCATCAACAATGTTAAATTTATTGGTGAATGAGTTGAGGATTGGACGAACATCTTTAACTGGTTGTGTAGCCAAGTACTCCAAGAATGGGATCAAACGAATCAAGTAATCATCAGGTTTACCATCCCATTTTGCGACCACAATGGAATTTTCTGGTTGTAAAGATGCACAATCTGGATCAACTTCAATCATTACTGTTTTACCCAAATCTCTATTCAATAAGGAAAGATCTTTAATCAATTTGCCATCCTTGTAACGACATCCTTCTCTGAACAATGCATATGAAATATACGCATGATATGGATCTAATTTACTCACAGCTTTTTCAGAAAACATTTGTGAATTGGAACAAAACAAGACAATTTCATAATATTGTGACAAGTAACCCAAAAAGTAATCAAGACCAGGTCTTTTGGCAGTTCTCCATCCATGTTTGGTATCCCAATCAGAATGGATCAATAAATCATCCAATGTCAACACCAAAGTCAATGGACGACGATATTGTTCTGGTGCTGGTGGTGGCAACAAGTTTTCAAATGCGGGTTCCGAGAAAAATGTAAATAATGATGCTAATCTTTTGCTCATTCTTTCATACATTAATGCTGGAGTGTATCCATTAGAAATATCTTTACCATCCATTTCTTGTTGTTCCTTTTCTGAATCCCAGTCTCTACTCATGTATCCTAACCCAAGAGCACCTCCAATTAAAGTTGACAAGTAAAACATATTGGCATATCTCTCACGTTTCAAGTCTTTTGATGTCTGTGCTCTTCTTCTTTTGCGTCTGGTTGACTTTTTGGATCCATCTTCCTCTTCAAATTCTTGCTCTTGCTCTTGCTCTTGATCCTCGGTTGTTTTTCTATTGTCTCTTTTAGGTTGTTGCTTACTGTCCTTTTGAGACTCAAGATCTTCAAAACCGGCTCTAGCTAGCATATCGTCATTCAAAATTGATTGTGGCTCACCCGGCTTCTTCTCCTTATTTTGCTTGTCGGCGGCTGCTTTATCATCTTTTGTTGAATAAAACTTTATCGATTGGCGATGATGTAATTTTAGTGATGGCGCGAGTTTTGTGTATGAGACTAACGATGATCTTGATGGCTTCGTTGCTGTATTTATCAACAGCCTAACGGTTGTCCTAAACATTATTGAGCTATGGCTTGATAGTATGTCTTGGAAAGTTAGATCAGAAGTCTTAGCTAGTGATCACTTATATACTTTTTACATTCTGAAAAATATTTCACGCTTTGAAATTTTTTAGTTTTTTTTTCTGCCCGAATCTCACCGCGCTACCGAGAATCGTGATCAGGCAAATGAATATTTCAGTCACCCAGGATGACGAGAGGTAGCCACTAGTAGAAGTTATTGCAGCCATGTTCAACACCGTTAAGAAACAGGTCACAAGAACCCTACACAATCCAAATGTGCACGTTCTTTCCCTCTACCGCATAAGCATTGTATCAACATCGTCTCATACTTTGACCCCCACGCGATGCCTTTCTTTCAAAATCCCCAATATCTTCAAAGCGGTTCAACAAGCAAACAAAATCGATGAAAGGTTTGACGAATTGGGGAAATCTCCCACCAAGGACAAAGTCCAACAAGTAATTGATGCAGTCAAAGATACACCAGAGCTCCTATTCCAATTGAATTTCTTTTTTTACGAGTGTCGAAAATTGGGTATAACCCATGACAATGCCAATCATCGTACTCGTAAATGGACTTATTGGCCAAATATGATTTTCAAATTGATCCCTTTAAATTCAGCCTTTTGGGATACTTGTTACCTGTTGGACAAAGCACAACATCAACATCGATTGACGCCATTTAAGCTACAGGATATTGGATTATTGGATCCCAAGAATTTCCCACCTGATTTTATTCGACAATTGGCTACGGGTGAATATAATGGCATTGATTTTAGAAATGTTATTATTTTTGCATTCTCAAGACCTAAATTTACGACAAAGGTTGATGAAACCAAATCTGAATAAGTTGGGAGTGGTTGGTAAAATGGGTGTGGCTACTGGTGATGAAATGTCAAAACTCGGTACGGTTCGTAGCTGAAACTGCACTTGTTGGTTTAATGTATAAAGTATGTGCACGGTGGAATAAACCACGCAAACACTTCATTCTGTTACCAAAGTTGAGAAATTAATGTGAGTTATAATTTCCGCCGTTGCTGCACAATTAGCGAAAAGGGTCATTTGTAGAAATATCTATCCACAAGACCCCAACATTATCACCGATTGATGATAAATGGCCAAGTTTTGGTTATCGGAAATCAATGTTGACACCAAAGAGGACAGGCTTAAGGTATCCTTTTCTCGTAAGGTGAGGGAGAAACTCGGTTAATTTATGGCGAAGCATTATCGTGGGGGGACTGCTATTGACTATGTACTTCATCACTACATTCTTGATCAAGTTTTACCTCTTCTTCTTGTGTATACTAACTCTTTTTTATTCTTCAAACTCAATATAAAATCAACAAAACTCCTTCTATACAAAACCCTCCAAACTATGTGCTTTCTTCACACCCTTATGGTTTAGGGATCTTTAACGACTTGGAAATGTTGGCGCATCCTTGCAACACAAATCCCAAGGCCAACAAATGAAACTCATACGGAGTATTGGCAAAAACAACACCCAATGGCAATTGCTCGTGAATCCAATCCTTATAAACCAACAAAGCCATCAACGCTACCCAAAACAAGTTACTTGGGATAGGCAAACCTTCAAAATATTGTGATTTACCCGTCTTGTCTTTGGGGATATTATTCACGGAAATGTTGAACCTAGCCAATCTTGTCAATCCACACAAGACCCAAAATGCCAACAACAAAACATCGATAGTCGATTGGAATCCAATAGCAAAAGCAATTGTTGCAGGCGATACACCAAAACTTACCAAATCAGCCAATGAATCCAATTCTTGTCCCATTAATGATGACTTGTTTCTTAATCTAGCAACTCTACCATCAAAGAAATCAAAAAACAAACCCAAAACTATAAAGAAGTGGGCTCTTTGCACATAGTTTGATTTGCCAGTTAATGAGTATCGTAAACAGGATATTATAGCGTAAAAACCACTGAAACCATTCAACAACGTGATGAAATCTGCCATGTGTAAGTTTCTAATCAAACTGAAATGTCTATTGTCGTTGATGAACTTCAAGTACTCGGTTTGTTCTGGTTTAGGAATATCTTCTTTTGAAGAGAGGGAAAACAATGATGAAGATCTCCTCAACGGTGGGCCAGGTTGGGAAGAAGCAGAAGATGTGGAATCATTGACATCATAATCTGAATCAGAGACCAAAGCTGATGATGATGAGTCAGGATTGGTATTGTTGCTTGTGTTGTGACGTTGCTGGTAACCGGTAGACGACATTGTAGTGGTGGCGAGTGCAAAAAATGACAATGATTGTGATGTGTATTCTTTGTTACAGCCAATTGACCTGATTTATATACGTTGCCGATACTGAGAATGAGTCAATTGGTTAAGTACCTCGTTGAAAAAGTAGTGTTGTCAAAAAAATACAATATGTTTGCTATGAGTGTGTCCTTCGCAATCCTTTTTTTTTTTTTGTGTAGGGGGGGATCTAGGTGATGATGAAATGAATGATGGTTTCTTTGTTTGGCAATGTCATTACTTTTTATTTTGCGTCAATTGGGTAAGGCTGTGTTTTTACAGAGCGTGTCTATGTGCAGTACGGGAGTATCTCTTGGTCTAACTTTGCCACAGACCATTTGCACGTGGAAGATGAGACTTTATTCCTCTCTGTTTTATAATGTGCATGAGATTCTTTGTTTATGATATCATCTGCAGAAGAAAACACGTTGAAGCTATAAACGATGGAGTTTTTATAATGTTTAGATTTGTCTTTTTCTCGAGTCCCTTTTAGATTGTCCTTCATTATCATTGCGTTCTTAAACAAGTTGCCCTTAGCGAGAGAATTGTTTGACTACACAGTATACAAAAGTGAAAGAGTTACGAAGAAACAGAGATGGGTATTGGTGACTACTGCTCTTGAGGTGTTCTAATTATATTTGGTTGTATATTGTTGGATCAAGCCAAGACAATAATGCCTAGTTAGAAGGGTTTACGAAACGAGTACACGACTCATCTAAGGAACTTATAAATACCTAATAATATTTCTAACAAGTTGGATGAACTTACATATGATTAGACAACTTTATATCTATAGTTATGCTTATAAACACTACAACAAAATAGACCAGAAGGTTAGTGGGTTAAGATATAACACCGATAAATACTTAGATAGAGAAACAAGTACAACAGAATTAATTTTCTGAGTCAATCAACTGCAAAGCACAAAACCACAACTGCAAAAACTCAAAAACTTTAGCCGCCATGCCTTCAAAAATTTCTGGCGAAGGATCAAACTATTGCAGCCATGGAAACAATAGATTGCTGAGTAGGAAAACTGTTCAACAAACGAACGAAACTATCTAGATGGGGCAAGTATTGAGAAGAAACGTCAGTTTGTTAATGATGAATCCAAGTAATATTGCAGTGGGAAAATAGTGATGCAACTGCCGAGATTTTCCAACGTCAACCAACTCCGAGACAATTAGTTTTTGACTTTTTGAATACATTGGAAAACGATTTACACTTGGTTGCCGACTTTAGAAACCGGTTATTTGCTGTCAAGATGGGCACTTTTGGAATTTTGCGTAAACACATCCCAGAAGTGAGGAATACCCTAAATGCAAAAAGACACATGTTCGAATCGGAGCTCTTCACCGAACTCAGAAACATTTCCCGTCTACGCGTTTTTTGGTCCTGCTGCTTCTGATAGTGTGGATTTAGATTATTTTGGGCAAAGCAAATTTGGAGATCGTGAATGATGGAATTCCTTTAGTGCAAATAACAAGGGCAACAAACAATACAATACTTCGAGCACAACACTTACTCCAAACCACGTCCATTCACCAAGAATTACTTCAACAGGGCACCAGTTGACTAATATTACCAAAATGGAAAGTTGGTCAAACAAGTTTTCAATAATGATGTGAAAGATAATCAGATAGAGCCCGCAGCTGAAAACGACGAAGGTGAAGCTGATGATAAATCATTTGAGTTTGACCCAGAGTTGAATTTTGCTGGTTATAACGCCGAGGACTATGCTGAAAGCGTCAATGCTGATAATGAGGCGAGGCCCTCTCAGTATCGAGTACCAAACAAAAGAGGAGGTCAAGAACATTATATTTGATGGTGGTTCCGCAACAAACTTCGTATGCGACACATTATTGCGTTGGTAACGACCCCATTCTCCGGAACAACTACTGGCTCAACCAGTAAGAGTAAAGACCGCTTCAAATCGAAAGCATTACATCACCAAGTCAACTACCATTAGGTTACCACCACCTCACAACACCAAAATTAATCTTTTTTAATCGTGGAAAATCTTCACCGAATCATTGATGGAAAAAAACCCACATTTCAACTGTGGGATTACACATTGACTGAACAGGGTGAGCATATTACAATTAATCTGAAACACAAGTCATTTTCGAAATCCACAAAACCAATACAACTGGGAACTTTATTGCAATTCAAGTGGAAAAGCAATCATCATTAGTTTCCGTTTCCGCTTGTGAACTACTTCGAAAAAAGAATCGCAAAAACATTACCCAGAATTACTCTCCACTAAATTGAGAAAAACCGCCTGATTGGGAGCTTCAAATGTGACATTGTCGTACTCAAAGGTGGCGTGCCAGTATACAGCAAAAGTTATTTCAATACGCTAGATGAGAACAAGGTTATCAAAGACTTCATTCAGGAAAAAATAGCTGCTGGAATCTTGACAAAAGCTGAAGACGATTGTTGATATTTCGCGATAAACAGAAAGTACTGTGCTAGTTTTTTAATCCAAGTACTTATCGGTGTTATATCTTAACTCGCTAACCTCCCTGATCTATATTGTTGTAAAGTTTAAAAGTATAACTATGGATAAGTTAAATTGTGGATATAAAGGCTGTCCATTCATGTATAAGTTCACATAATTTGTTTGGGAATATCATTCAATATTTATAAAGTGTCTTGTTGGACAAGTTGTGTGCTAGAGATCTTATCTCGTAAAAACTTGGGCTAGGTCTTATTCTTATCTTGACTTGATCAAACAACAAACTTTTGATTGTCTATGTTCTATGTTTGACTGAGGTGCAACCTTGTTCCCCGTTTCTATTTCTTATAGTTAGTGTCATCAGTGGCACATGCTGTGTTTCTCATCACTTGTTGTATATATTGCATAAGCTTGTTTTCAGTATACAAAGAAGAGATCCACGTCCTCTCTATACAACTCTACTGTTTTCGTTTTGAAAATGTTTTGAAGTGTGCGCGCGTGTGTGTGTGTGTGTGTTGTGTTTTGTTTTTTTTCTTTACCTAATTGCTTCTTTTGTTTACCAAAATCAACGGGAGATTGGTTTTTTCCAACCACACATAACAATATTCCAAAAACACCACCGAACATCTAGTGGGACAAAGACCCAAGTAGTCAAGAAACAACCCACAACAGCACATCTCTCCGATCCCCCCTTCAAGTAGATTGAAACTTGAAATATTTCACGTCTTTTGTTTGTGTGTCTACATATAAAAGGGTGTTTGATGTAAACAATGGTGGTTGGTGAATCACGAACAGAACTATTACAATGGATCAACACCATATTGGACCTAAACTACACCAAGATAGAACAATGTGGTACCGGAGCTGCATTTTGTCAATTGATGGATTCAATAGTTGGTGGTGTACCTTTGAACAAGGTTAAATTCAATGCCAATACTGAATATGCTTATCGACACAATTGGAAAATATTACAACTGGAGTTTATAAAACACCGAATTACTAAAAACATTGATGTTGAAAGATTGATCAAGTGTCGTTTACAAGATAATTTGGAGTTGTTACAGTGGTTTAAACGATATTGGAATGAAAATGCTGATGTTCATAATCAATATGATGCATTGAGTAAACGAAATGGAGTTGGTACTGGCACTGTTAATAACAGTCCGTATAATACAGTGAGTCTGATTCCTACTGTTAATGGTAACTCTACATTAAGACAGCAACAACAGCAACAGAGCTTAGCACCACCTGGATCTATTACCAGAAAACGTCAAATAAGTCAAAGTCCTGGATTAATGAATACCACTCAGAGTCATAATGGGTATAATAGTGATCAGAATATGCAATTTGGTGATAAGGTAAACACTCAAAATGAATCATCTCCACAACCACAACCATCTCAAGATGCATTGTTGTCTTCGAACTATACTAGCAGTACTATGTCAGCTAAAGTTAGACCCAGAAAATCAGTTACTCCAACCACATCATCAAGAAACTCCACTCCTATTCAGCGACCAAGAAAGACTTCAGATCGACAAGTGAAGAGAGTTTCATCTCAAGGCAATGGTAATGGTATAATGGGGAATGTGGCGAGTGATGAATCTTTGAGCAATGGCAGATACAAGTCTTTAGTAACATTAGGTGGAGGGGGAGCAGCAGTGGCTATGAATTCAAGCGTGAGTGATAACACCTCTTCGTCTTTTCAAACCACAACATCGGCAACTGCTATTCCATACACATCAACCAATGAGCACCAGCATCATGAAGTACAAGCACACGCTAGTAATCGAAATGGAAGTAGCATCAATGAAGGCTACAACAACGGCTACCAAATCACCAATGAAGAAGTTGAAATAATACTTGACAAAAACAGTCAATTGGAAAATCAATTGAATGAGTATAAATTAAATTGTGACACATTACAAGTTGAACGAAATTTCTACTTCAATAAATGTCGTGATATTGAAATATTGATTCAAAATATTGAACATAATGAAACTCTAATGTCTGAGTTGGATGTTTTGACTTTATTGAAAAAGATTGAAGATACATTGTATGCTACTCAAGAAGGTTTTAGTTCTGAAGTTCATCATGTGGCTGGTGATGATCACATGTTGGATAGTGAGTTTTAGAAAAAATAAGTTGGGGTGGAGAGGGGGGAAAGATAAGTTGTTGAATCCGTGTTAGGGAGCGGAGTTGATAGTGTTTAAAGTGGTTTTTGTTGCAACTAGGAAACGAATACACGTGTGCATCGTTGTTTGGTGTTGAAATATGTAATTACAGAATGTAGCACATATGTAAGATTTGGCAAGGGTCAATGATATAATGTCATTAATTATAAAAAGATCAAAAGTTTACACAAAGTTAATGACGCATTCTTTTCTTTTTCTTTGTCGCGAAATATAAAAAAAAAACTTCAAATCAGACACTTTATGAGTTTTTCTTCTTTCTGTCAGTAGAACACTTCAGACGCCAATTAAGTTAAGGAACTCAACTATACTAGGCACAGTTGGTCTTCGAAACCATTCACAAAGTAGTAAGCTAGAGAGATACTGTCTGTGCTTTTCACGTCTCTATTGATTAAAGAGACTTGCATTTTTTTCTGTGTGCATACATACACTTTCTCTACCAAGAGCGTTACTTTCTTAGTGTCTCATAAAGGTGATCTCCAAGACAGTCTGGCTCCCGACAAGATTGCGTCATTCTTTTGACGTTGAAGTGGTACTTGCATCAAGATATTATCTTTTTTTGTTTAGTAGGAATAAGCTTATGATGAGTGAGGGGATCTATTTGCTAAACTTTTCTTCAAAGGATAAAGGAATTAACTTAGTGACACAAATACAACCAATCAACCCTGTCTCAAAGAAGAAGGAGGCAAACGACAAGATGAGACACATAAATAATACACACGAACAGTGTGAGTCTCTTTTTGCTAATGTGCTCATCGTGTGTTGGACATGTACCATACACGGAACATGACTGGAGAAGAGGAATTCTCTGCTTCTACTTACCCCGATAAATGTCTATTGTGCCATATGCTTTCCATTTTTCTCGTATGGACATCGCGAAGTTGAAAGAAAAACAAACCAAAATTAAAAATTAAAAAATTAAAAAAAATAAAAAAATAAAAAAATAAAAATAAAAATAAAAAGATTTTTATTCTTTAAAAAAAAAAAAAAAAAAAAAAAAAAAATTTAATTTCAAAAATCTTTCTTCGCCTGAATATGATGACAGTTTAAAAACCTTTTCTTTATAACAGAATACACACTCATTTCTACTATAGTACCCAGCACCGACTTACCATTTCTTCATTGCAAAAGAACTACTATCCTTTCATTCCATAGAGACAGACATATAACTCCACCGTAATTGACGAATTTTTTCCTAAAACAGAGGAGAACGAACAATGACAACCAGTAACAGCAGTAGTAGCAGGACCCATCATCAGTTTGATTACAATCGAAGAAACTCCAGCTCAGTAGCACCGTACTCTGTACCTATGAAACAACAACAACAACAACAACAACAACAACCACAACCACAACCACAGAGCTATTCTTATTATACTACTTGCAACAATAATTACCAATACATCCCATCTCAAACAAAACAACCTTCTACAATGGTCCTGCAACCTTACTCAAATAATTATAGTAATCAACCTTCATTTCACACATCACATGACTCACATCTGGACCTGTCCTCAAATAGCCATAACCAGCAGCACCAGCAGTACACTACACGCGGTGTACCCAACTTTAGCGGAAACAGCCAACCACATCTTTATCATTATAATACCCAACAACCTCAGCAGACCCAACAGCCTCAGCAGACCCAACAGCCTCAGCAGACCCAACAGCCTCAGCAGACCCAACAAAACCAACAAAACCAGCAACAAGTCCAACAAGTAGATCAAGAAGAATTTTCCCACAACCAACAACAAAAGCACAACCCTGAAGATCTGTCAGCCATAGCGTCACCTCCTCTAAATGGCCAATCTCCGCCAAAGCTTTCGCGAGAATTTGTGGTTCGTCGAACCAGTGAAGGAGAAACTGGTCGTGTTAAAGAAGAGTTGAGATGTGAAGCTTGTGGCAAAGGGTACAAACATATATCATCACTAGCTAAACATTTATGGGAACATACACCTGAATGGAATGTAACCAAGAAATTGTTAATTTCAAAACATCAACAAGTGCAGTTGTTGGAAGCAGCTAGTATTTTGGTCGGGATGAATCATGATTTAAAGGGTAATGGATATAATCGAGGTCATAAGGGCTACTATGGAGGCAGCACATCTATTCATGGAGGACCACCACCGTCTTCTTTGAAATTACTTCATAAACGAGGTGCTTCTGACCAATTGGCCAATCTACCATCACCATTCTCACCAACGAGTGAACATGGCAATAGCAACGGCAACGGCATAGGGGGAGGTACTCCTGTGACATCATCAGCAAATGGAAGTGCAAATGATGCGAATAAATTACTGCTGATTACATTCCCAACGACATCTTCATCCTCGGCAATCCAGTCAGATTCAGATAATCAAAGTGAAGGTGAAATCGATAATGAACATTCAAAACACAAGAATCGCCACTCGTTTGAGGCCAATCATCAATATCAAAGTGGCAGTCCTGAGGCCGTCGCGTTTACTAATCAACATACTCAAAATGGCCACAGAGAATACCAATTCAAGCCACATCACCCACATCAACCAAACACCAATGCTTCCACCACCGTTCCTGCATCCCAGTACCCGTTACAAAACGATATCAAGCAGCCAACACCTGTATCTCCCGTTGTTTATTCTCAGCCTGAAGCATCGTCGGTGCCATCGGTTGCAACAGCAGCATCGACAGGCTCTTCTTCTTCAACACAACCATCTCAGCCAAGTACATTGAATGGCAATGCAAGAACCCAATATTATGTGACTAATCAGTAACAACCAGTACCTGATTAACAAAGATACATGCATGCATACACGTTTCTTCTTCATTGTCTTCTTTGAAGAAATTCTTTTAAATCTTGTTTATACAGTATATACAAAGACTTCAAAAATCAACGTTGAGACTACGAAGGAAGTAACTAATGGATTTAATTATTACTTATACATATATTAATACAATTTTTTGGAACCTATTCTACATCATTTGTATACTACAACTTCATCTTCAAAGCTCGAATACGCTCATTCCCGTTACGTACATGGTCATCATCCTCACATCAACAATACTTTAAAATTGTCTCTTAGTTCCACCCTTAGCCTCTCTTTCCTTTTCCCTTCAAAAGATACCAAATTCATTCAGGTTAAGCTGCGGGGTACTATTATTGTCACTTTGATTATTACTCTTTGCTTCATTTGCTTGTTGCAATATTTGCTGTGGTGATAATGTCGATATTTGCGAGAAACTATTGCCCCCAACACCACCGCTACCACCGCCGATACCAGCACCACTAGCTAATCCATTACTCAATCCGTTTCCAATACCACCACTATTGAAATTCTCGTTGGTGGTAAAATCAACTCCCATATTAATCGCACTTGCATTCAAACCCATGCCCATCGTGTTCATATTCATATTCAGATTCATGTTGGGATTCATATTCATGTTCATGTTGGGGTTCATGCCTATGCCCAGAGGAGTGCGTGATGATGGATTTGTAAATGTATCAGCAAGTAACATATCATCAAATGGCTGTTGTTGAAATTGGGAGGATGTAGCCGAGAGCGGCGGTTGGTGCGATTGCTGTTGAGATTGCTGTGGTTGTGGTGGTTGTGGTGGCTGTGGTGGCTGTGGCTGCTGTGACTGCTGTGACTTCTGCTGCTGTGCCTGTTGCAATTGTTGCTGCATTTGCAGTTGTCGCATAGGCTGATGCTGATCTTGTTGTTGCATACCCAATTGCGATTGTGATGGTATCCGTTGTTGCGGTTGTTGTTGCGGTTGTTGTTGCGGTTGTTGTTGCAGTACTGCACTTGTCTGTGACTGTTGCTGTTGTTGCTGGGGTGGAATTGGCTGTTGAAATTGACCCAACGCACCCACTCCTGGTGCGGGTGCTGGTGCTGGTGCTGGTGCTGCAGCTACAGTGGCTCCTCCTGCGGGTCCGGATTGTTGTCGATACATTTGCTGTTTCCTCAACTCTTCCATTTTCATTCTCAAAAATTGTAACGCTTCAGCATACAATTCTTGCAACTTGGCATACAAGGGAAACAACTCGGGCATGTCGGGAGGTGCAGACAACACCACAGGGAACGTCGATTTCGAAGCTTGTTGTTGTTGTTGTTGTTGCTGCTGTGGTTGCGACGACCCATGATACTTTTCATATATGTAATTCAAAGTAGTCAAATTACACTGTAGTCTCTTTATATAGTTTGCATATGATTGAGTGATACTAACTCGATTCTCATTTGACATTTGTTGCATTAATGATTGATTACAAATGATATTGGTGTACATATTGCTGCATTTTTTCATGAGGTGAGTATTGATTAATAGCAAGCATGTGACTCTATCCCTATCTAGAGATAAAGGTGCTCTATCAACATAATCCATCTTGGATGATCAGTAGCGTGAGGAAGTTGAAAATAATAATGTGTAATAATGAGTACTTTTTTGTTTACCCTTTGGTGTGAGAACAGAAGAAGAAGAAAAATTATTTTTTTTCTGTTCGGTTTTTCTCTTTACCGAAATTAAAGATAGTAGAGATACCGGCATTGGTGTGGCTAGTTGAAAGACAAAAAGTATTTTACATCTTTACGTTCCTACTATATACAGGTGTATATACACGCTTATCCACGAGTAATTGAATCGGCTCTTGATCCAGTTACTCGTCTCATTCCAATAAAAGACATATCAAAAGTGGCTCTTCCTTGTGTAAGAGCTCTCAATTTTGACAAGTACCCAATCATTTCTTTCAAGGGAGTTTCAGCAATGATGATTTTCTTATTGGCAAAATCCTCATTTCTGCCCTTTGTTTGCGATATGGTGTAGTCAGGTGGTACATATGTCTTTTCAACAACTTCTGCTGTCCAATCAGCAATCTCGGTGTCTTGGACCGATTCATCCTCAACTGCTAAAATGACAGCCTGACACCTTTGTGTCAAATCATGAGATACTTCACCCAAATCATTTGAATTGACATAAACTTTCGTAATCATTACCGGTTCAAAAATGGCAAAGTCGGACTCAGTCTCTTTAACTGTTTGGATCGCTTGTCTGCTTGCATTCATCATTGAAGGGACTAGCTCTTCATTTTTGTCCACAGGAGCATCCCAATGATTTATGGTAACGACCGTGGAATGCAACGAAAGACCCAATTGTGGGCCACCCATTTGCAAAGATGTTAAGCATCCATTGATTAATGCCTCTTGTAAATCGTCTAACGAGTTGGGGCACTTCCATCTCCGATCACTCATTGCCGTCTTTACATGTTCGGAAGCTGCTGAATCGGGCAAGATTATGATATTGTTTTCATCTTCAAATATATGTGCGCCAGGTACGGACTCAAAGTCTAAACAATTTTCAACATGACCGACAGTTAATTTGATTTGAATATGTTCACCTTCAAAACTGCCCTGTGCTTCAGCTTTACCCACGAATGATTCCTTGAAAGAAACAGCGACTTCGCGCAAGTTGACTTTTGCTTTCATGTCATTGATCAATCTCTCACGCACAATGTCCAAATGCAACTCTCCCATTCCACTGAGCACAGTTTGTCCTAGCTCTTCATCCACATGTACTTTCAACGAAGGATCTTCACGAATTAGAATATCCAAACATTTCTTCATGTATGCTTCATCACCAGCGGTATGTGGTTCTATACTTGCATTGAACAATGGTGGAGGAATGTCAATAGGCATCAATGTCATACTTGATTCAGTTGGCCCCATCGTTTTTTTTCCAGCAGCACTGGAAACAAATGTGTCTCCAGTTTTGAACTCAGTTTCGTAACCAGGGATAACACCAATATCACCGGCACTAACGCTTTTCACTTCCTCGGGTGTGTCACCATGCATCACAAGTAAATTTCTCACTAATAGTTTCTTTCCAGTTCTTGTATTGACCAAATTGGTGGAGGCATTCAATTTGCCACTGTAAATTCTGAAAAACGTCATTGGTCCTCTTGTCACATGAGTCATGACTTTAAACACAAGACCAACTGTCAAGTTCTTATCATTGTTAAACACTAATCCTTTAGTTTCATCCATCTTTTTTAATATTTCCTTCTTTTTACTTTTAATTTCTGGTAACGAAGTCTGCAAGGGGGAAGGTAAATACTTTGTTATACCATCCATCAACGGTTGCACTCCGATATTTCTAAAGGAAGACCCACAAAATACAGGGGTTAAATAGTTTTCAATAGTAGCTTTTCGAATTGCCAGATCCAACAACTCAGGAGAAATCTTCAAATAATTCTCATCATTTTCGAGAAATGCATCAATGACTGATTCATCAACTTCACCTAGTGTTTCCACCATTGATTCCCTTGCCTTGCAGTACATACCAAAGAGGTCGGGCGTGGATTCATTCAAGTCAATAACGTCAATTTCCTTACCAAACTCGTCCTCTTCTTTCCATTTTAATAACTTACCATGCAATACATCAATAACACCTTTAAAAATGTATTCTTGATCAGCAGCAACTTCAAAGTATGGAAGGTTGCATAGCACCACTCTCGTCTCTAATTTTTGTACAACTTCTCGAACAGTTCTACTGAAACCAGCACCAGGTCGATCCATTTTGTTTATGTAAACAATTCTAGGCAAACCCAATACACTGGCTTGCTTCCACACTTTTTCGGTTTGTGCTTCAACTCCTGCAACTGCATCTAAAATAGTAACAGCGCCATCCAACACTCGTAATGACCGTACAACTTCAAATGTAAAATCAGCATGGCCAGGTGTATCAATTATATTGATCTTGTGTTGATTCCACGGTATCGTTGTTGCTGCCAGCTGAATAGTTATACCACGCTCCCTCTCCGCTCGTAGATAATCAGTAACGGTATCACCTTCATCAACGTTTCCTATTCTTCTACTTTTCCCACTATAGTAGATCATTCGCTCAGTGGTGGTGGTTTTCCCTGCATCAATATGAGCAATGATTCCAATGTTTCGAATTTTCAGTAGTGCAACATTGTTAACGGTTGAATACAGCCTTGTTGATAGGATGTTTTGTAGTAGTCGATGTCGCATAAAGGAAATTAGATCTGACTGTCTTTGGTAAAGAAAAGTTTCACTTTTTTTTTTTTTCAAGCGAGCATTGATGGGGCTTTTTTGCGATTGTATTCCGTGTTGCAGTTGGCTGCAAAGATAACTCAGAAGCATTAAAGTCAACAAGATAATACTGATGAGAATCAATTGTGTTAAAGTGCTAAATGAGTATCAAACAGCGATTACTGTAATTACAGCGGAATGCTGGGATGTTTTTTAAGAGGCCTAACGACCGTGTTTTAACTGCCTCACCTTCATGATATACAAGCATTTGAAAGAGCACAGATTTGCATGACCTTGAAACAGTTATACTCTTGACTTTGAAAGCATTGTTGGTGTTAGACCATACCTAAGGCATTTTAACAATTTTGTTTTTGAGGTAATGGATGTCTGTTACAGTACAATGTGAGACTTTAACTTCAACTGTAAGAAAGCACTAATTAGTAGAGCCTATCGTTGCTGCAAGTTTATGGTTTTATTGATACAAATGTCCCGAAAAAACGAGCGTCAACTCAATTGTCTTTTTTGCACAAACTTTGGATGAATACTTTATAAAATAATACTTCGTATAAAAACTCCTTCAAATCTCAACTAATTTCCAAATAACTCTCTAATGATATAGCCATAGCTTTATTAAATATCAGGTTTCTTTTTGGAGCTACAGACATGCATATACATTCTGTTTTAGTGATGAAAACCGCATCATGTCTTCAAAAATTTTAACACGGTTGTACACCACAAAACACGAATTTACGAAAAATTAAGCTTGTGGCGTAGTTGAATTCTTGAAATTCACTTGTTCGAGTGGTCCTAAAAACTGGGTCGCATTCGGCGGCTACGTTCATGCGGGTGGTTGGTCTAGATGGTATGATTCTCGTTTAGGGTCGATAGCTGGTCTTCACGGATTGGCTACTGACTTACGGGCGGTCCCGGGTTCGATTCCCGGATCACCCCGCTTTGTTTTTTTCACATTTTTTTACAACTTTTCATTGACCATTCTCTGCTTTGGACTATTTTAAATACCCTTCTTTGTTGTCGCCAAAGCAACTATCGTGTATACGATCTCAGTGCTTCTACTTCATTTAACCACTTTTTTGTGAATTAATAGTCTGCTATTTAAAAAATGCCAGCATTTCCAGAGAAATGCCGTCCAGATTACAGATATCATTTTCCATTTGATAATCGTTCAGGTCAAAGACTGTTGAGCAAGCACATCGAACTCGCTGATGTCCACATTTTTTTCAAATCATTATTGTTAGTCATAACCACGGGTAAACATCGCACTTAACTCGGATTTATCCATAATCGGATAAAAAAAAAAAAATATAGAGTCCATAAAGTTGATGAGGAAGAGATCTCTTATGTGCGCTTTTGACAAAATACCAAGATGATAGCTTTCACTTGAAACGTAGATGACTGGAAAACGGAGTTTGTACCTCGGTATGTTTAAACTTCAGTTCGGTATAGGGTGTCTCCACTTTACACGTTTTTGATTGGCGATAATGCCGTGTCTAAAATGCTAACTCCGATTTTCGTGGGATGGCGGTGTAACACATTGCGCACACCGAGTTAAAAGCTGTTTTTTTACAACTTCTATGTCATAATTAATTTTAACTCTTTCCCCCCTCCCCTCTTCTAAACCCAACATCTAGGTACTCTGGGAGTTTGGAACTGTGGCATGAAGGATATGCTGTCAAGGTGTGTAAATCTTTTGCACAATAATAATTTTACATTTTTAGTAAAACTCGATCCGCTAACCGATTTCTCATCCATTTTGCGTTTTGTACTAACTGGAGCGCTTAAATTTCTTTTCACGTAGAAAATTTTAGTACATCTATATAATATACTAATGAATATATATATTTTGACGTTACCTCCTTTTTGTTTGTCAATAGCGGCTTAATATTTCTACATACCCCAACTGCTATTATTGCATGAATTATCAAACGCATACCATTATTTTCAAATGACATCAAACGGCTCTTCAGAGGACACAAGAGCTAGCTTATCCAACTCCAATAGTTATGAGAAACAAGTAGATCCAGAGGAAGAGCTATTCCCACCCAAGGAAGTTCTCAATGATCATGACCCAAATACTGATGCTGGTTACGCGTGGGTTGTATGTGCAGCATGTGTGCTTTTCAATTTCTGTACGTGGGGAATGAATTCAGGTTTTGCCATTTACTTTGCATATTATTTGAAGCATCAAACGTATGACGGAGCAGACAAACTAGACTACAGTTATATTGGGGGTATTGCTTTTGGGGTTGGACTTGCCTTTTCACCATTGATTACAGTGTGCATGGGAATATTTGGGTTCAAACCGGTTTTAATCGTGGGGAATTGTCTTCAATTTACAGCCTTGATGTTGGCAAGTTGGTCAACCAAACTTTGGCAATTGTATTTAACACAAGGCTTGATGCAAAGTTTTGGTCTAGCATTTCTTTCAATTCCGTCAATTACACTACTACCTCAATGGTTCAAAAAGAGGAGAGTTTTAGCGGGTGGAATTGCTTCAGCAGGTTCGGGTATGGGAGGTGTAGTTTTCAATTTGGGTATGCAAAAAGTTGTTGATCATTCCGGTGTACATTGGGCGTTGCGAGCTCAAAGTATTATTGGGTTTGGATTAACGTGGATTGCAATATTTGCCGCTAAAAGTAAAGCGTCGAAGCATAATATCGAATTTAAATTCATTGATTCAACAGTGTTTAGATCTGCCGGTTTCTATTTGGTTTTGTTTTTTGTATTGACTTGTATATTTGGGTACGTTATTGTGTTGTACACATTGGCTAATTTTACTCAGAGTCTAGGTTACAGTGAACACCAGGGCGCTATAGTATCTGCCATGGTGCAAGTGGGATCATTTTTTGGTAGACCAGTTATTGGTTATTTGTCGGACAAGCTTGGAGCTGCGTCAGTGGCCACGGTGGCGTATTATATTGTTGGCATTTTCTGCTTGGCAATGTGGATACCCGCACGAAATTATGCCACTGTTGTGGTGTTTGCTCTTATTGAAGGTGGGCTCATGGGAAGTATATACGCCATCATTGCACCACTCATGGCACAAATGTTTGGAATAAGGAAAATGAATATTGTTTTTGGCAAAGTTTGGTGTATCATGGGGGTGGCTGGTGTGTTTTCGCCCGTCATTGGTGTGAAGCTTGTGCGTGGTAGTGGTGCTAATGTTGACCCAACAAGTTACCGAAACTGTTCCATCTTTACTGGCGTCATGTTTGTAGCATGTGCAACAACAATGCTAATAATCAGAGGCTATCTAAAAGCTAGAGACGAGATTATAAATAAGGATGGATTGGCAGATTCGGATCATGTTGATACCACTCAAGTTACAGTACCATTCTTGTCAGTGTTTACGCATTTATTTACCATTGGAGGAGGAAAAGCATAAAGGTAGAAAATGTATTGTATTAATGATAGTTTAAATTAGAATGAAGTTGTGGCAAATCATCTCGAAAAGCCCGGAATCAAAAAACTTAAATTAAAAGTAAATAGAACATACGCTAACACAAAATACGCGTCTTCCCCTCCTTTTCTCCCACAAAAAAAAAAAACAAAAGCTACAAAGGCAGATCAGAAGGACCCTACGCCGTTTCTAATTCTCTTTTTTCCTCTTTAGTCACATCGTTATTCTTTACATTGATCTCCATTGTTTTCAGATATGACTGGTCACAAGATAAACCATCGTTTGGTGGTCATGACTGATCTGTCAAAACATTACGACAAGGACAGGTTTGTGGATGATTTGAAAGAAATGAAAAATACTGAGGTTACTACCATCGAAATAGAAAAAATTGATAAAGACAAACTTGAATTTCCAGATGATTTTGAATACATCCATCTTTTGGTTCAGTGCGAAGAAAAGAAATGGGATCAATTGACTAAATTTATTGATTTCCTCAAGAAGAACCCAAACTTGCTCACTGACAAAACAAGCGTTGGGTGCCATATTTTATTCAAGAGCGATAAATGTTGGAAAGATTATTCTGCTGCTCAAGTAAAGCAGTACAAACAGTTTATGTCAAGTCTTCAAGAAATATGTGGAAACAAAGTCACGCATTTGTCCTTCATCGACAAGTTTGACTTTGAGGATGATGACAAACCACAAGTAGATGCAGAAATCAAACTGGATATTGAACCTTGGGAGAATTTGGAAAAGTTGGACTACATCCATTGCTGTGTTGAGGAGTTTCCAGAAATCAAATTCCCCAAAACATTGGAAGCTTTGAATATCAATGGTGATTACTTTTTGAGTCTGTTGGATAATTTCAAATTTCCCAATAAGCTAAAAAGCTTTCAAGCTTCTTCAGGTGCACTTGCTTACATAAATAGAGTTTACTTCCCAAACGCACTCGAAACTTTGATTCTTTCGGGAAACAAAATGTATGTATTGGATGGCATTCTGTTCCCAAAATCATTGATTAATCTAGATGTTTCAGAAAATAGAATTGACAGCTTGGCAGGCGCTAGATGGCCACCGAAACTTGAATCACTTAGCATTGCTTGCAACCCTATTGAAACTTTAAAGGGTGTTGTCTTTCCTCCTTCTTTGAAGATCTTGGATGCTGGGTCTATTCCAAACGATGCAATGGTGGGGGTCAAATTTCCCGAGCTGCTTGAAGTTTTGAATCTCCAATCGGCAATGACGACTCCTCGTGGATTGAAAGTGCCTCCAAATGTGAAAACCTTGGTTTTGACAGGAGATGGAGTTTCAAGTGTTAACTCGTTGAAATTGCCAGATGGAATTGAAACTTTGTACTTGAATGAGAACAAGATCAAAACGTTGAATAAAGTCCAATTTCCATCAAACTTAAAAGAGTTGTACTTGGGTGACAACCTTTTAACCACTTTGAAAAACGTTGTATTTCCTGATTCGTTGGAGACCCTTGACATAGAGAATGAACCAGGGTGTATGTCTAGTGAAAAACAAATTATAACATTGAAGGATGTTATTCTTCCACCAAAGTTGAAAGTTTTGAAACTTGGCTACCAGGGAATTCGAATTCTAGAAAATTACGAATTCCCCGATAGCTTAACTTACTTGAGTTTACCTTACAATGATATGAAATCCATAAGGAGTGTTAAATTTGGTAACGATTTAAAGAAACTCGACTTGAGTGGCAATCCTGAGCTTTTATCGCTTGAGAATGTCAAGATACCCGAGTCAGTCACGGAATTGCGAATTCCTGAAGAAATGGTCCCCAATTTGCCAGCTGATATTGTTGACAGAGCCAACAAGGGTAGTCTTGTTTTGAAAAAGATTCATACTGACCTTAGCGCTTATGATACTCCTATTGACTTGGAGTCCAGTGGAATCATCACCAGTGATGAGATTTCAGGGATTTTAGCGAAAAAGAAAGAGGAAAGAATTGCTAGGTATGAAAAAGCCGAATAGAGTTCAGCGAGTGTTTTAGTTTTGTACAGGTTTATATTTTCACAGTGATATAAATTATTTCTAAGCTATACACTTTTATTTTATTCGTCATCCTCTTCATCTGATTCGTCTTTGTTTTCAGCTTCTTTACTCTCCAACAAACGTTCAAGTTCTGCATCTTCAGTAGCAGTGACTGCTTTAGGGGCCATGTTAACTTTACAAACACCACCATTTGACTCTATAATTAAATTAATTTTTTCAATAGCGGCTTCCAAAAGACGTACACCCTGATTTTTATCCAACGATTGTACAGAAAGGAAATATAACGGAGCAGCAACCAATTTGGCCTTGACTTGCATTTGTTCAGTGGAAACAGATTCTGCCGCTTTTAAAGCCAGTTTGATTGCGTCTATTCCTTCGTAACCAAAACACGATACTTCAACATCTGCTCTTATATTGATTGCTTGTGGGGTCAATCTTCTGGATATGTACAATTTCAATTCTTCCAATACACCTTCGGAGGGTGCTTCAATGCCTTCAAAAATAGTTGGGTCAGTGATGGAAAATTTAAAAGCATCGTATGCATGTCCATATTTCCTACTTAATGGCCAACCTATAGTTTCGTACAATTTTTCCAATGGTATATTGAATTTCTCAGCACAATGTCTCAAGATTGAATGTACTGCTTTACTTTTGTTGTATCTTTCGTCACATTTGACAATATCTTCAGCCGATACTCTTCTCTTTGACAAATCGATATAACCTTTCTCCTTATCGACTCTCAATACAACCGCAACTTCGTTTTTACCAACTCTAATCAATTTCTGAATGGAACGAATACGTCTTCTAGATAATTCTGACAACAAAACCATACCTTCAATATTGTCATATTCTAAAAGTTTAACATATGCACCCATTTCAGCAATTTCTTGAACGTTGACCATGACGACTTCGTCCACTTCTGGGTACTTGTTTTCGTAGAATCTGCAGTTTGTTGAGCTCATCTTGATTACAGACTAGTTTTCTTTTCTTCAACTGGGGTTCAAAAAGGTTGTAAATGGGTTGAGCTGCTGTCTGATGATTGGGATCTGACTCAGATTAGAAATTTTTCACTGCACGAGGTGAAGAATGGGAAGCAAAAAAAATAAAAAAATTGTTTTGAATTTTGTGCACGCCTTTTTCTGATCTTCTGCTTTCTTTGGTGTATGCAAGATCAATAGAGCACCAGGATCCCATTGCGTATAACATTTAGTATTGGAGGAGAAGGGTAATTTAGTCTTATTAATTGTAATTTGTGAAGTAAGAAAAGGTGGATGTTAAAGCAACCTGATAAGTAGACCACGTCTGATGGAGATGGAGTCATCTCTTGAGTGTCTACTTGATATGTAAAAGTGACATCAGAGCTAGATTGACTAGTGTCTCATCGCTCTTTCAAATCAATGAATTTGGTACCTTGCATCAGTTGACAACTTCAACGACAGATATGTATGAATTTTGGTTGCAATCTTGTGCAAAATTTATGTATCATTCATTCAGCACAATTCTATAGGTGAACAAATCAATGACAATAACAACTCAGCTGAAAGCTTGGACCATTCATCTGGTTGATAGCACGAGCCAATACAAACATCAGAGTCCCAGTTACGCCTAATGAAATTCGGGGAAACAAACGAGTCAGCTCGGTGCGGGGACCACCCCGAAACAGAAGAGGGATTTACAATACAATTGACCCAACCCTATTGCAGTAACCCACTTGCCCGATTAAGGACTTGTTGATAAGTAAACGTTTGGCTTTTATTGGAAAATGTACTACATGTAGTCAAACACAGTGGAAATTGCGATTGCCAAACATTGCGATTCGTTTCATTTATATTTCCAATGTATTCCGTACCAATCCAAGATACGTTTTAGGTTGACTCAAAAGAGATTTTGTGAGCCGATTCGCACTCGTGGATGGTTATTTTCTCTTCCCAGCGTGTTTCTGTCCTCCCCCCCTCCCCCACTCATCCTGTGTCGTGGAATTTTGTGTGTGTTATGTAATACGTTTGCAAATCTCCAGATTTTTCTTCAAGCCTCGTGTGTCGTATTAACCAAAATACGACATTGCCTTTTTTCTTATTGTTGTTGTTTATGTTTTCACACCAAAAATAAAAGAGATAAAAACAAAAATTGTTCTTCTTCTCACTCCAACTGCCCCCCCCCCCCAGAATTACGAGTTCGTACAGATTAATACCTTTGAGTTGCCTAATTTGTGTAACCACAAACTCACACAAGTGTACTACATACTTTACTTTACATTTGCTATTTAATTTATTGTTTTGTTTTGGGTAATTGAAATCCACCCCCAAGAACAGATTTTTTTTCATGTTTTGCACCGGAATTTCCTAAGTGAAACTTTTACTTCGATCTCTCCAACATTCGTTCCTTGAATTTGCTTTAAACTTTCAACTGACTCCGCTTTACATTTGGCTGATTTTGTGCTATTCCACAATCCTTCATATATTATGGACATAGAGAATAATGGTATATATATGGAGAATAGTTCCAGAATCAAAGGTATTAGGAGATTGTTCAAAGACAACAAAACGTATATTATAGCCATGACTATCATTGCCAATTTCATCCTATTTTATAGCCTCCATCTACTAAATACGAGGTTCAGTGAGGCGTTTCCATTCGTTTTGCCTCGAGCTGAGAAATATACATTAGAACAAACATCAGATTCAAATCTTGGGGATTTTGTTAATAGCTTTGAAAACAAAGAAATCTTTAGTCAAGTACAATTTTCCGAACATGCATTTTATGATCGAAAGATGAATGTGGTAGGTACAATTGAGTATTCCAAGTATAACCAATTTCAAAAACAACCATATGTTGCTAATGGATATATTGGAAGTAGAATACCCAACTTGGGACACGGGTTTACCTACGACCAACTAACTGAGTCTCCTGATTCTAAAAAAGACGACTTGTATAATGGGTGGCCATTGTTTGACAAAAGGTTTTCTGGAGCATTTATAGCTGGGTTTTATGACCTTCAGGAAAACACCACGGGAAACAACTTTCCTGAACTTTTGAAAAATGGGTATGAGAGTGTGATATCAGCAATTCCACAATGGACCACATTGAAACTAGCAATTCAACATGGCGATAAACGATATACATTGGACCCTGCCTCACCTGATGGAGTTGGACAGATAACGAATTATGTCCAGAATATGTCTTTATCAACAGGCATTGTAACTACTCAATTTACTTGGTTGGAATCGCTAGACGTTAGGTACACTGTTCTCGCACATAGATCGGAAATCAACTTGGGGTTGGTTAAGGTGGATATTAAAAATAAAGGAAATGATACTGTGGAGATTGATGTAATTGATGAGTTGAATTTCGATACAGCACAGAGGTGTCTGTTGAATTTAATTGGTCATGACAACTCTGGTATTTATGTGTCATTTCTGCCGGATAATTTGGACTACATTTCTGGTGCGATTTACTCAACGCTTCATCTCGATAGCGTCAAGCGTCATTCAAAAAACAAGAAAACGAACCAAACGTCACTGATACGACTACATGCACAGGATTCCACCCAATTTGGAAAAACAGTTGGCATTGTGTCCACAGATCTTGATCCTTCAAAGTTCAAAAACTCACGAGATACACTTGAATTTGCCAAAAAGGTTTCGCAAAAGTTTGAATACTTAGACTTGGTGATAAAGTCTCATGTTCGAGCATGGAAGGAATTGATGGGGAAACAATCGACGATAACATTCCCAAATGATCCCTTACTAGATTTAGGGTCCAAGGCATCAGTTTACCACTTGCTAGCCAATACGCGTCCCGACGCCCAGGGGTTGACAGGAGCACTTGGTGTTGCTGGATTGAGCTCAGACAGTTATGGTGGTATGGTGTTTTGGGATACCGATTTTTGGATGTTTAGGGCTATATTGGCGCTCGATCCTACTCATGCCAAAAGTATTGTCAATTACCGGATGCATACCCACCAGCAAGCTTTGAAAAACACTCCTCAAGGCTATGAAGGTGCTGCTTATCCCTGGACAAGCGGAAGATTTGGAAATTGTACGGCAACGGGTCCATGTTTGAATTATGAATATCACATCAACTCAGCCATTGCTATGGCGGCATGGGAATTGTACATTAGCGGTGCAGTAGATGATCAATATTTGGAAAGCACGGTCTACCCCTTGATCAGTGATGCGGCCAAGTTTTACGCGGACTACGTGACAAGTTACAATGAAACAATTGACAAGTTTATCACCAGCAACCTCACGGACCCAGATGAGTATGCCAACCACGTTGACAATGGAGCATATACAAATGCTGGCATAGCTTTACTTATGAACTGGATAAATGATATTGGTGATATATTGGGTATAAAAATGCCCGAAATTTACACTGACATTTCTCAAAAGATGTACCTCCCCACTGCGGACAATTCACAAAACATTACATTGGAGTATTCTGGGATGAATTCCTCAGTTGGTATCAAGCAAGCAGATGTCGTATTGATGACGTATCCTTTGCAGAATAGTTTGGTTGATGATGAGCAAGCCTATATAAACATGGAGTTCTATTCAGGAAAGCAAGTGAGCTATGGACCAGCAATGACTTTTTCAATCTTTTCCATTGTGGCAGCTAATTTGGCCACTAGTGGATGTGCATCACAATCGTATTTGCACAAGGCTATGCAACCATATTTGAGGGGACCATTTGCCCAATTTTCGGAACAAAATAACGACAACTTCAAAACCAATGGCGGTACTCATCCGGCATACCCATTCTTGACAGCACATGGAGGGTTTATACAAGCTGTTGTGAATGGATTAACTGGGTTAAGACATTCTTACACCATTGACAATGGTAAGATTAGGAGATCATTGTTTTTGGACCCAATTGCATTGCCATGCTTGGGTGATGGAGTTCAATATAGCGGGATTCATTATGATAACCACACGATTTCAATGAATATCACTGGCTCAACTTTTGTGATTCGAAATGAGGGAAAGACAAATAAGAGGGCAAATGATTACATATCTATAACGATTGCTGATAGAAATCCTGGTCGTGGAACTTACAAGTTAAAAGACAATGAAGAGAAATCATTTAAGTTATACCAACCCAGCAAGATTTTCGAAGATAGCGTATCCGAATGTGGGTTGGCGACATTTTACAACATCACTGAGAGTGCCCCAGGTGACTCCTCGTTTCTGATCAATGATGGAGATAATACCACCAGATGGCAAGTGAAATATAATGATACTACTGGAAAAGTTTTGATTGATTTGCACTCGATAAAAAACATAACTGGTGTTGTGTTTAACTGGGCTGACAAACCACCCAAAAAGGTTAAACTTCTGAAGTATATGGGTACTAAATTCAAGGATGTCACTGATTTTTTGGCAAAAGTTGATTTTGGTAACTATGTGTATAAAAACTACCGTTTTGCCAACCCTGGGGAAAAGTTGTTGAATCAGAGTGAAGTATTTGAGAACGTGTACTCGGATGATGTCACGATAAATGCACCATTTTCCAGCAAAGAATTGGAAGAAGTTATTGTTCCTGTACGGCATAACACAACATCTTGGAATATCAACTTGCAAGGCAGGTTCCTTTTACTTGAAGTTGATGGAATACACAACACAATACCGATAGAAGATGATTATGGTGGTGCCAAGCTTGCGGAAGTAAACTTCTTTTAATAAAAAGGATATAGAGTAGATTAGATTTAAGACAGATTAGAGCCCAAAAGCAATAACCATGTAGTACGTTTTTTTCTTTAAAATGAAATTAATATTCAAAATGTGCCACGCATCAACTATACTTCTACTTTAATACAAAGCCTCTGCCAATTTAATAAGACGCTTGAGACCTGTGTGCCAGTTCCCCAATTCGTCACTATAGCTTGTAGCAATCTCCACATTGATGGCATTTGCCTCATCAAACCTTTTATTCTCCAACTGCGAACTAATTTCTTTCAATGATTCAGTAAGTGGTTTGGATAAATCAGCATTGTTCAAATGATCAAACAAAATGTTTATTCTATGTTCCATATCAGCACCATGCTTAGCAAACTTTTCCGGAATGTTTGGTTTGATTGCTTCCATGACAATGGTCAAGGAATTGTAAATTGGTTCCAAATCATCAGCAATGTGCGACCTATCACCTTTTGGATACTTAGGAGGTTCAGGTGCCGCTTGTGGAACGGTTGCCGCTGGTGGTTGCTCATTCACTGAAACTGGAGGACGTGCTGGGCCAGTAGGGGGTGGCGCAACTGGCGTAAACGAGGGCTGTGCTGGGGTGCTCAGGGTTATTCCAAATGGCTGTTGTGGTGGTGCAGCAGTTCCGAATTTTGTTCCTACTTCAGGGGCCCCCACATGTGGCAATTGAGGTGAGTTATTCTGCATTGCTGATGGTGGTGGTGGTGCGTATGGGTTCTTTGGTGGTGCAACAGACGGTGCTGGTTGTGCTGCTCCAAATGCCAATGGAGGAGGTGATGCGAATGGAACTTTTGCTGGCGCTGGTTCACTTGTTGGAGCATAAGGATTCTTCTTGGCTATAGTAGGTGAAGCAGCAGCTGTTGGTGGCGCACCAAAGTTGGGAACTCCAGGTTGCGGAGGTTGCTCAGCCCCTGGAGGTGGAGCATACTTGGTGGTTGGAGTAGGTTTTGGTGATGGCACTTGTTGAGTTGGAATTGAGGTTCTAGATGCACTACGGCTGCTACTCTTGGGTGGTGGTGCAAAACCAGTGGTTGATACAGTTCTCTTTGGTGGGGCAAAGGAGTTATTGAAACTATTTTGACTTGGTTGATTTGATAATGTAGGTATGGATGAGGACGATACCGCCGCAGGTACAGGGGGGGTTACTGCTGCTGCTGCTGCTGCCCTACGTGGAGCAGATGCTTTTGGTTTGAAAGTTTCCGGCAAATCATTCCATCCATCGGTTTGCAGTTTGTTGTTTTTTGGGATGGATGATGCACCTGGTGGGGGTGGTGCAGGTGTTACGCCAGACGGATTCAACGCAGCAGGAGTAGCCACAGGAGAGGCAGCCTTGTAAATGTTTGTAGGTGCGTATGGGTTCGACTTTGCATAAGGGTTTGGTTTGGGCACCGCAGCAGCAGTAGCGGCAGCAACAGGGTAACTTTGTTGAGGAAAAGCCGTTGGAATTTGTTGTGGCATCGCGGGGGCACCATATTGGAATCCTGTTGGTTGAGGGATAGGAGCTGGAGGAGTTTGGGTTTGCAGTAATCCGGCGTTGAGTGCAGCTGAATATTGTGATCTGGATTTAGCAACTGAGGGTTGTTTGGTGGCTTTTTGGCCAGCAACCGTAGTTTTTGAAGATGGCTTGGTGGAGTTTGCAACCTTTACATCTTTTCCAGTGGCTTTCAGAATTCTTTCCTTCTCAACACCAGCAAGTTCATTGGGTAATAATTGCAACACCTTTTGGGCCAAATCAAATTCACCCGACCCAGCAACGAGATTCACAAACTCCAACAACGCTTTGGAAATAGAGTCAACCAGTGGACCAGTGATGGCACCATCCTTTTTTGAGTAGAATTTGTAAGTGGAAATCTTTTCAACGAAATTGGTCAATACGTGCAAACGTGCTTCGGAAGGTGACGAAACTCTTGTAGCGTCAGATTCTAATAACTCAGATTCATATTCAGGTAATTCTTGTAACCAGAGGTTTGCCAACTTGTCCAAAGCCCCACCTGCCAAGTAACAAGTAATGGCGTCTTCTCTGTCACCGTCACTTGAGTTTAAAATACGATCTCCCAATTCAGACATTTTATCGCTATACTCATCCGAGTCGGTAGCAATTGCCTTGATCCCTTTAGCGATTTCCTTCCAATCGCGGACATTAGCATGAGCAACGAGGTCAGTAACATTTTTGGATGTCACATTGTAGATAACTCTAGCCAAGCTATCTTCTTTGTGCTTCTTGAAATAAGCATTCCTCACAGATTGTTTCACTTGCTCAGATGCATCCAATGCCAAAACCAACGCTTCAACTAATTTCTTTTGATCTAAGGATGTCTCCACTGCATCTTCAATTTTGCTACTTAATACCAAACTGATCAATTTTTTATCGGCGTCAGATGAATTCGATCTAAAGAGGGAAAAGTTTCCTGAAGGTACGTAATCGTCAACACTAGACTTCACCTTGCCATTTCCGAGGTGCGCGAAAAAATCGTCATCTCCATCTCCATTAACGGCAGCATTCTCGAGAGGCACCTCCTTTCTTTCCGACCTAGTTTTTCCTTCACTTTCTTCTTTTTCAGCTTCTGCTCCAAACAACAAATCCTTTCCATTTTTGGAAAATGTCTCCAAGATTTCCCAATCGGCTTTGTTCTTACCTTTCACTGTGTCATCATTCAATCTCGTCTCAATGATCGTTTCGTACTTGTCGTTTTTCAAGTTTTCGAAATCCCTACCCTCCTTCTTGAACCCAGCCAGGTATTTTCCAATTTTCACGATTGACTTTCCATTAATACTTTCAATGGAAACCAACTTTGATCCAAATCCAAACGACACAGCGACTGGATTTTTGAGCCATGCTGGTGCTTGCTTAACCTCAAAAACAGGCTGCTGAGTCTCTGTGACTGATATTTCATTCCAAAAATCATTGTCATTGTTAGAAGCAGTCACTTTTGATGTAACCGGAGGTGATGTGTCTTGGATAGTTTGAACAGTAATCTTTCCATCAAATGAGGCTGTAGCAAAAATGTCTGGCGCAGATGGAGCAAATCTGGTTTCGAAAGCCCAATTTGCAGTTGTTGGATATTCAACCAACTTCTTACCCTCAATGGGGTTCCATAATATAGTTGCATTATCTTTACCACATGAGATCAACAAACTTGCATCTTGCTTACACCAATCCAACGACAAGACACCCTTTTTATGCCCTTCAAGCACCTTCTCTGGCGCATTTGAGTTTCTTAAATCCCAGGTCAAAATCAATGGACATGAATCATTATCACTAGCAGTGACCAACTGCGTAGATTTCGTTGGGTGCCACGCAACATGAGAAAAATTAGCTCTTCCACCTGGTCCAGTATAAGAAAGATGCAACACCTCTTTTTTAGTTTTGAGATCCCAAATGGAGGTATAACCACTGTTGCCAGTACTTGCAAAAATGTGGCTTACTGAATTGTTCCACGCAACGCAGCTTATCTCGTCCATTGGTGTCATAGCTTGACCTGGTGCAAAAGGTTCATTGAAATTTTTGGTGTCCCACACAAAAATTTGTCCATTGGATCCACCAGTAACAAGAACGTGAGGCTGGATAGGATTAAATTGCATGGATTTGACAGCACCGGTATGTTTATTGGATTTGTGAACAGATGATTTATCGAGATCTTTGGTTTTGATCAAGGTCGCAACATCCCAGAATTCAACAGTTCCGTTTTCAAAAGCACCCGCCAATAATCCCTTTGATCTTCCTTCAAATGGTTTTGACCACGCCAATGCATAGAACTTGTTCTCGACAGGAGCTGTGAAAATCGGTTCGCTCTTGCTAGTTGGTGAAAAGATATCCCATATGTCTAAAGTTGCTGAGGAACTGAAATCAATGTCAACCGCCCCAGCAACTGTTCCAGTGGCTAACAATGGAAGACTATCCAGACTCCACGCAAAGGTCGAAGTACGATTTATGTCACTTATTTTTACCATCTTTTTATCCACCTTTTCTTCTGTAGTCGAGTGAAAACGTTGATGGTTTCAATTGGCTGATCCTGATTGCCTGATTTCTTGTTGTCAATTGAGAGAGAGCTTCAGGCGTTGGGTAAGAAATTTTGAAAAAAACAGAGAGCAAAAAAAAAAACACAACACAACACAACACAACACAACATAGTGGAAAATTGGAAAATTGTGTTTTGTGCGTTGTCGGTTTATTTATTATGTAAAAGGAGCTGAAACTGAATAAACAACTTCTGGTTGTTTATAAACGAGCTATATATATAGATGCTAATCCATAAAATGTCTCCTCATTTGTAGACAAAAGTGGTCTCTTTCGGTTTCTCTTTATTCAGTCAACCAACGATTGTACTGAATCGTGGTAATTGCCACATTGAACAACGCATCAAAAATTAACACAACGACATAATGTCTTAGTATTACGACATTCGTAGCAAAATGCGACACACAATGTCGTAAGATGGTTTATCGTATCACAAAACGCGCCTTCTAGTAACATATCTTGTGATCAAGCTCCTCTATCAACAAGTGTCAATATAGCCATAATCGACATGTCAGGAAGTATTGTCAACACCAACAATTCAAAAGAAAGGAGTTAAAGCTACACTGGAGACGGTTGAATATCTGGGGTTTTATGCGTATACGATGCGAAAACGCGACCATACACTATCATAATCGCCACATCTTCTGTAATCCCGATCACCTCTCAGTGGCAAACCTAATCCAGTTACGGAATCAAAAGGTGCACCTACAGAATGATGGCATATGTATCTACACACCGTTTCGAAGATTTCTTACTATCCCTTGTAAGACTCTTTTTTTGCCGAGGATAATTTGCAACTTTTCTTTTTCTCTTGTTTCTCCCAGTTTTCTCAGATCATTTTTTGCAAATTTCAAATATCAATGCAAGTTTTGGAAAAGATGCTCAGTACTTTTGCGTACTAATAATAGAGGTCACTACGATGGAGACGAACATAAGGATGAAAGACCGACGTGCTTTGCTCACCCACCTACTCATCGGCAGAATTGGGAAACCCTCACTCAAAGCGTTCCTTTACGCGTATCTTTACTTAGTTCTTCCGAAAGTTATCAAAGCTATTGTGAGTGCGGTGAAAAAGGGCAAGTACGACAGGATGATACCAAGAATTAAAAAGACTATGGTAAAAGCAATGCATCCTCGCAAATTCCCCATGTTTGCTGCGAGCTTGATTACTGGAATAAACATTTTGGAACCCATGTTGTATGGTGCTATTAGGAGAACTAGATTATTGAAAAGACCGTCATCAGCATTGTTTGTTTCTACATTAGTATCATCGTTGGTATCGGCAATGGTAACATTTCCATTGTTCCAGAATCATGTTGTTGGATTTGGTAGATACAATTCATTAGACCTCACTTTGTTAGTCGCTACCAGGGCATTGGATACGGTGTTCTCATCAACCTTGTCTCATATTACACCAGCTGGTATCAGTGGATACGGAGATGCGTTATTGTTCATCATTAACAGCACATTGGTTATGTTTGCTTGGTTTTACAATCCAGAAAGGTTACCACCTGCTTACTCCAAGTGGATAACTTCTGCTGCCAACATGGACCCAGATTTTATTGAGGTTTTGCGGTTGGTCAGAAGCAAGGATTTGATTTACGGCCAACACGGTCCTAATGAGAATTATTTGACACCATATTTCGAGAAATATGGTAGAGATCCACTGGGAGCAAACACAGTCGTAAATCAGCCAATAGATTGCGAAGCAGTACACGCGTTCAGATGCAAAAGCTGTGAACTACATGCCTTATGGAGGTTTTGGAGAGGCTTCAAGTTTGCAATCACCGTGTATGGCCCGCTCAATTTATTTATGTTGGTATTCCCACTGAAAGTGAAGACTTCAACCAGATTGCTCAGGGCATTAAAGTCTTCCTTGCGCTCATCATGTTTCTTAGGCTCGTTTATAGGCCTTTATTGGTACGGGGTCTGTTTGGCAAGGACAAGGCTATTCCCCCACTTGTTCCCCAAAGTTCCTCGAACTAGGTTCGATGACACTATTTGTGCTGCTACAGGGGCTGTAATGTGTGGGTTTTCTTCATTTGTTGAGAACGCACAAAGAAGAAAAGAGTTGGCATTGTTTGTTGCTCCTAGAGGGTTGGGTACGTTGATACCATCAGAACCATCGAAAATCAACTTGAAAATAGAGAGTTTTGTCTTTTCCATTTGTTTGGCTATATTAGTTGCATATTCCAGAAACAGGTCGTCGAGTGTGAGAGGAATTTTTGGGAAAGGTCTCAAACAGATATTCAACGTTCAAGAATACAATTGATTACACCTTTTGTTACGCAGACTTAAATGTAGGAAATGAAACTCTTTGAAGACCCTTCTGGTGCAACATCTCTCTTAGGGTAGCGCTAATTCCTCTACGATTCTGGCGATTCTAATTTTTTTTTTCTTCTCTGTTCAACTGTCGCATACTTAGAGAGTCTCTAACTAGAGCCAGTAGAACATATATTTCACCTAGACATGTCATGTTAGATAAGGAGTCTGAAGAAGAGATTGACGCTGTTGAATATGAATTTGCCATACCTCCCAAAGGACCAGTGAAAAACTTTGACAAACGACATGATCATATAAAAAATCTATTGAAATTACTGCCAACAGACGCTTTATTGAACTTCATCTTTGACACAGCTGTATCCCTCTGTGATCCATTCACCCAGCCAGAGGAGACGGAGGACTATGTATTAAGTGTCCGTTGCATAGCGGACTTGCTTGTCTCAATCCTGTATTCATATTATACCGAAAACGAGGATTCAACAGATCTGGAGATAAACTCTATAAAGTTTGACATATCAACAAAATATTTCATCTTACTTCGACTAATACATGATTTGTTGAATGCATCAGACGAATTGAAATTGAGATTTGTTGATAACAGTGAAGAAAAATGGAAAGCAACTCTTGGGCAATGGACGCCCAAAAGTGTGGTCGTTTCCGGCGATGAGCTTAATTTGAAAATTCTATACTCCATGGCATGCGTTCTTGTAATGTCAATTCAAAAAATGTTTGCTCCTAGTGATGGAGCGTCCAACCTAATAATGAACCCGTATCTTCATTTTTTAATCAATCTTTGGAAATGTCACACAAATATCATCTTGCTTGGACTTGAGATTGATCGTCGTATAGAATTCAATAACCAGGACAAAAATGAGGAAGAAGAAACGCCCTCTGTGATTATACAAACATTGAAAGGATCGAGTTCAGTACGGTGTGTACTCGCGTGGGTACTAAACCAGAACCCCTCTCTGGCGGTGGAGCTTGATATATCTCAAGAATCAACAAAATCAATCGCTGACGCTGCAATGGATCTAGAGAAGGAATCGATATTAAACTTTGTTGAGCCGCTAGCGAGATCTACTGCAAATGGAGGCGCGATTCTGGTGGACATGAGATTAATCATAATTGGTTTATTGATTTTATACTCCTCAACTTCGTTCACTAGTGAGCAACATCGTCCTACTGAAGAGCCCTCCATCAACGAAGAACAAGCAATGAGGAAACTTAACAAATCAAAGGGTATAGCGGAATTGGGAGATGTCTTGATTGATTTGGAATATGCGGATCGATTTGATGAGGATCTCAAATACATGTTGGAATATGAAATGGAGGATTTTGACGATATTGACGAAAAAGATTTGGCAGACCAAAATGCGACCGATTTGAATGGAGTGGCCAAAGATGAGTTAGCAGAACACGAAGCTATAGATATACAATTTGACGATGAAGGACGCGATTGGAGAGATATAGTGCGAGGCGAGAACGTAAGTTTCAATCCGATATTTCTTGAAAAGTTTGCCGCTTTTGACCAACGACAGGATAAGTCCGAGTCAGATGACCTTTTCACAACATGGGATGAGTTGTACTTTACCTTTGAATTTCTATCTGTTTGCTCAATCGAAGGAAGTCCCGAAGCCGAGACTAAAATTGGACAGCTAGTGGTTAACACGATTTCCAAGGCAATCAAGGACGAGATAGAGGGTCGTGAAACGTCCATTACCCCCGATTTGATTCACAAGTACTGGTCCTCACCTGCGCTGGAAAAGGATATTAAAAAGGCTCAAGACAATAACAAATTGCTCATCCCTATCTTTAGTATCACCAAATATGAGCTCTTGTTGCAGAGTAATTCGAAATTGGCACGTGCTGCTATGGATGAAATGCTTATGTGCAATGGTCATCGCCGGTTGTTGATTTGGTTCATTACACACGATTTAAACTTGTCGAATCTACTAATAGATTATGTTTTTCAACTTGCTGTAGGGCTAAGAGGCACCTTGGATACTTCTGCACCATATCTTTTTTCAAGACAAGGTGGTAAAGTTATATTGAGTGAAGTGGAGCAGCTGATGCTTTTGCACGAGTTTTTCACCAACAGTGCCTTTTACTTGTCGGCGAATGAAGGACTTGAGATTGATGATGGATACGAGGTGGTGTTGGCCGAGTCCATTGCCAAAAAGTTGATGATACTCCTTTGCTTGATGATATCGCAGTTGATCAAATTAAACATCATCAAGATTGGCGGAAAAAATACCAAAGATGATATACATAATTACAATAATGAATTGCAAGTGCTATTGATTGGATGGATAGGAAAGGTCCCAGAAGCCAGACAACTTTATTTTGAAATGAAAAGTTTGCAAAATGAGCAACGTGAGGAGAATGCTGAAAAAAACTCGCCAGTGGATCCATTACAAAGAAATGAGTTATTGACCAGGTATAGTGGTATGAGCGCTCTGGAAATTGACGATGACTTGGATGTAAATACATCAAATGAAAGAATTATTGACGAATTCGCCAGAAGAATTGAACTGGGATTATTGGCAGTTTTAAGCAAGGGCAAAACTGGAAAGTCGTTTACGATTCAGGAAGATTTCCACACTTTCATGGCTAATTTCAACACGTTGTGTAAGATCGAAAGATTTGCTGAGTACTTGTTTGAAAAGTTTGAGGCGGTCATCACATCAGGAGATGTGGCTGATTTAGGGAGGAATATGGAGCCACCAAAAGTTGAAGCATCAGAAGAGGCATCGAAGAGCCAGCTTTCTAACGGTGAAGACAATAAGAATCAACGTAAAAAGAAGTCAAAATCAAAGTCCAAACGCAAGACAAAGTCGAAAAAGACTTGAATGTGGAGTTAAACATAGTACGAAATTTAATGAATGTGACGTTTAAGCATAGTCCTGAGTCAAAACCCCCCTCTCCCCGCGCTCTCTGATTTCTGACTCCTGTGCGGCTTCGATTTGTAAATGGGCAAACTCTCGTTCTTCAGTTCCTGAACAATTCTTAATTCTTCGAACCCCTAATAATGTTTAGAAACACATTGAGTGCACAATCTTTCAGATCAACTATCATGTCCGCTAAAAGATTCAATTCATCAATTACTCCAGTATGTACTGATATAGCGAAACGGAATCTTTTTGGTTGTTTGAGCTACTAACGAATATATTAATCACAGGTGAGAACTTCACAAGCTCCACCACCAGCTGCGTCATATTCACAAGCAGTCATTGCCAATGGTATGTAATATGTATAATTGTGAAGCAATTGCGCTACTCAATCTAGGTTACTACCTCAGAACAACACTAACCTTTTTAGGATTCATTTACGTTTCTGGTCAAATTCCTTACACTGCTGACAATAAACCATTACCCGAGTCAGCATCAATTCAAGACTATGCCGAGCAAGCAATTCAAAATGTGTCTGCGATTTTGGAAGCTTCAAACTCTTCGTTGAAGCACATTGTCAAAGCCAACATCTTTTTAACTGACATGAATGCTCAATTTGGTGAATTCAACAAAGTGTATGCCAAGTACTTTAACGAGCACAAACCAGCTAGATCATGTGTTGCTGTGAAGGAATTGCCATTGGGTGTGCCATTGGAGATTGAAGCTATTGCAGTTGAGAAAGATGCCACCAAGTTGTGATTAGAGATGAATATAGAGATTCCCCCCCTTCTCAGAAGAAATGAGCTTCCATGTTGTTACCAGGAGTTGAGCGAGTAGAACATGAAATCACCTAGATACTTTAATCAATGTGTAGTCATCAAATCAGGTAGGCGAAATAGTATTTCTACACATTGCGATACTACATTTCTCTCGTACGTAAATGGAAAACATGAAAATTTACGAGAGGCGGGTAATTATTGCCACTAACCACTTCAAATAAAATCAACTTGTCTACTCTTGTCATTTCAGGTACACTTGAGGAAATGAAGTCAGGCTCTGCTATTTACTTCAAAAGGTAGCGCATTAAGAAAGAAAAAACAGTCACAGAAGGTCAGGTGAAATTTTTTTCACTATATGACATCCATACCGCAATAGTTTGTTCCACACCATTGCACAAAAATCATTTCCATCCTTTCAAACCTATCTTGGAAAATTTCAAATTTTTATTCGAAAAAAGTCATTTCCAACAGACCAACACTAACGACATATATACACTCTAACAATGGCTCAACGTGTTACTTATAGAAGAAGAAATCCATGTATGTTTTCCCGCATATTACAAGCGCCATCCGAAAGACCGTCAGTTTGATATTCTTGAAGTGGAAGATGACAAGGAGTAATTGCAAAAACCATTTGAGAAGCTATAAATTACCACACGATGGCAACATTCAATCGCAAGAAGTTCAACAGATTTAAACGACGTTGGGACTGATCACAAAAGTGCCACATTCAAGCAAGCTCTCAGCCATATGCAACCAACCACTTTCATCTTTTCACACTCAAGTTTTAACCTTTACAATTCACATCAAGTTTCGGATGCTTTCTTTTCACAAGGCGAAATTACTAACTAACCTTTTATAGACAACACCAGATCCAACAAGATCAAGGTTGTTAAGACCCCAGGTGGAAAATTAGTTGCTCAACACGTAAAGAAGGCTGCTTCAAGAGTTAAATGTGGTGACTGTGGTTCCGCTTTAGCCGGTATCTCCACTTTGAGACCAAGAGAATACGCTCAAGTCTCCAAAACTCACAAAACTGTTCAAAGAGCTTACGGTGGTTCAAGATGTGCCAACTGTGTCAAAGAAAGAATTGTCAGAGCATTTTTGATTGAAGAACAAAAGATTGTCAAGAGAGTATTGAAAGACCAACAAGAGAAGGAGAAGAAGGCTTCTAAGAAATAAGCTATAGAGGAGGGTTCGTTAGTTTAGCATGCTTTTGAATGTACAATAATTTGATTAAAACGTATTAAAGAGACTGGGGAGTGTAGTATTTATGTGATTTCTTTTTTTTTTTATTTTTTTTCAGTTTTTTACAACCAAGATTGACTCCTCTTGTTCACCGACTATGAAACAGCTTGTGTCCAACCTACAAGGCACAGCTGTTAATTTGATAAGTATGCGACAACGTGATAACACGTTCTTGACATTGTGTGGTCTAACAAGATTGCAGAAACAGGAAGAGAAATTTACAACACTTTGAATTCAAAAGAGTACGAAGGAAATGCTGACTTGTTGATTCAGAAGAAGATCGATTTGATTACGCCCATCGCTGAGAATATGCAACGAAACGTCACTCAAGATCCTTCCCTTGTTCATCTTCCAGACAATTTGCAGGAACTGATCGATTCTGTTGGATCAGATATTTGGAACTTAGGAGGTCACTTGGATATAAACAAGGATACCCTTCATGGGGTCAAATACTTTGCTATAATCCTACTACTTATCTATGAATCATTTAACCCAAGTATTGACAGGTGTTTTTCCATTTTGGGTTGCTTGATAAACCTCTTGTCGTCGTCAATTAGCACGAATGTGCTTGGTGTTGCAAAAAAATGTCGAAACTTTGCAGAAACAATTTTGAATAGATTGTTGACGATTGATAGAGACTGTGAGCTAGATAAAGGCAATAAAAATCTTGTTGATGAGTACAACTCTAAAGTGTCACTTTTAAGCTTGAGTTATGAAGTAGTATGTGGAGATTTCGATGCTGCAAAAATTTACGAAACAAAGTTGGTTAATCTTGATTATCCGATACCGTTGGACTTTGTTTTGGAAACAAGCCGTATTTTGTACAACTCTGCATTGGATCTATTTAACAAGGGAAGCTATGAAGTTGCCTGTTCTTTGACCACTATGTCCATCAAATCTATGGAAAAATCAATAACGGAAGAGAGCCAAGACATCGTAAAGACTCGGTATTTGCAAACCTACATCTTGTTGATCAAGTGTTACAAATATATTGACACAAATGAATCAAGAGACAGAGCAATGACAGCAATGGAGCTTATCCAGAACCAATTTCTGAATAAGTTTGAAGTGTATGGCTTATATTTCGAAGTATGTGATACAAAAGACACCGAAAACATAGATGAGGTCATGATGCGTATGGTGATGTCTGTACCAATGGAGGACAACTTAGAAAACACGTTGAGTTTACTAAAACAAAATTTACAACACAGTTTCAAAGGAGTCAACAACTGTTTGGATTATCTTTTAACAAACCTCCATTTCAGTGATAGCCAAGTTGGGCTTTTGGTAGTTACGAAATTCGTTGTAAACGCAGAATTAGCTCAAAAAGTGGAGCCACAATTGAGAATCAAGGAATTGGAACTTTTTCTCGAGCTTGCGGAAAGAACTTTGCAGCATCAGCTAGCCTCGAATACAAAAATGAGTGTGCTTGCATTGCTCTGGAAACAAGGAATGAGTGCATACAAGGCGCTTGATTATGATCAAAGCACATGGTGGTTAGAATTGTCACTTACTAGGTTGCTTTACATACTGCCTTCAGAAAGTCAGGATCGTGGGAAGATAATTCGAGCAATTGAAAACAACCATCTCCTTTCAAACAATGCCGATGCTGTTTTGGATCTACACAAGAAATTGGACCAGGAGGACGAAGATGCAATGCTTTCTCGATACAACCTATTTCGGGCCTATACTTTGCTAAAAGATGAAACAAATGCCACCATACAATTTAACAAATTAGTCGAGGCCAATACAAATGTCAACACAATTTTGGCCATAGCCGCGTGTATAATCGAAGCAACCGACAACTTGCCCAGCAAGTTTATAAAGAATGCATTTTTTCAACTATTGAACATACTTTCGTCGAAACAGTTTAACGAAGAGTTTGTTCGGAACTTGAATTCTTTTGGAATTATATTGCCTATTTGTTGTAGATGTGCAATATTGATGTTCTCCAATGATATCGAAAAAAATGACTTAGATTTAAATAACTTGGAGAATCTTTGCCAAATATTGAAAGAAAGTTGCAATTTTGCCTCCAACACGTCACATGTCGTGGGACAAATCTTCAATGCAAATGATTATGAGTGGTGTGCCAGTAAAGCATTCAACATAGCCATATTATGCAAACAAATCGATCAGCATGAGATTGGCATTCAGCTTTGTCAAATTAGCATTGGATTTATTTCGTTGATCTCTTCCGATATCGAAAAAGCAAGATATGACAAAATTGTGATTTGGAAAGCAAGAGCGTGGATATTGACCTTTTTATTTCTTTGCAAAAAGAACGAAATTAACGTGGATGATTGGAATTTTGTTAAAAAGCATAGCGATGACATAATCGAGGAGATTAAGGAAATTGATTCTTCAGTTGATGTCCGTGAATGTATCCAACAGTTGAGCACTTTCAGGTTTCAAGCTGAGTTAACAATTGGCTCCACTGAGCAACTTGAAATCATGATCCACAGTTGCTCCATGGAGCCAAAAGTTGTTGTTGAATTGTACGAAGTGTACGTAAACTTGCTAATATTCTCGAAGCGCACGCTTGCCAAACAAGTAAAGCTGAGCTTATTATTATCCATAATTAGCTGCACCTTGACATTTTCCGATGTCACATATTTGTCCAAGCTAGTTGTATGGATAAGGCTATTTATGGAAATGAGCGATGATCAATTTGAATCTGAAAAGGAAAAGGTAGTGCTTCAATTCTACAAAGTGTACCAATCCAATGTTGTCAACGTTGTGGTACCTTCGTTTGAAATTGAATGGCTTGCCAGTGTGTCATGGAATCACGGAGTAAAGAAGATAATGTAAGTGAATGAAATAAAGGATCTACAATAATGAGTACTAACATAATAGTGATTGCAAGGAAACGAGTCAAGGATTGAGGTGGTGTGCGATAGGAGTATCATTTTCGAAGTTTGTTCATGAAAGAATGCACAAGCAGGTATGTAGCTCATTAATAATGAAGATAGATTGTGGATACTAACAACTCTAGTTTTTGGAAGTTTGGCAGCAGTTGGCAGAGGACCAACATTTAGATGCAATGTTGCTAGATTCAGAGGTTAATAAAATTTGAAACGTATTAGGGAACACAAGAAGGTGATGTTCCTCCCTGTGACGTATGTGTTTTGCTAATGTTAAGATATATTTTAAATGCACATTACGTAATCCACTCTTTTCGTTCTGATTTTTGCAGAGTGCAAAATTCCTTATCAGTGACGCATTGAAAATCAACTCCATAGATAAGCCGATATATCAAATATAAATTGGCGACAAACTCACTTGTGTTTATTGTCACTCCGTAATGTGCCGCATCAAATATAAATGGGAAACTCACAGTCAAATAGCTCATACAATAAGCACTGTTCCGGCCTCAGAGCAGTGCCACTTCAACAACAAGGGGTTCCTAAATACCACCCATCACTAATTGTTCAGGACCATAAAGACGACGTGTCAAGAGTCAAATCTTGTGGCTGCTCGGGTCCATATTGTGTCAAAAATGTTCAGTGGATTCCTCGAGCGAAGTAGAAAGAAGGTCAAAGACGGAAAGATGAAGCGGGTTCACAGCCACGATTGCACTTATTGAAACAGCAAGTAGATTTTGAATATATAACTATTTATCTAAATCCTGCACTCGCCCCCTTGTTTTGGATCGAACTTTCAGACTTGTAGTTGGCAAACCGAGCCGGGGACAAATACGGATTATAATACTTTTGACCACCACAACTATTCAACCCCGGCGATGCAGAACTTCTGTTGAAACTTGCACCAGCACCATATGAGTATTTCTCATTCAATGAATCGCTACTTTGGTTAAAGCATTCCTCCTTTAAAGCAGCAGTTGGAGCCTGATCGAACTCATTGTAAGCTCCAAAAGTTTGGCGAATAGAAATATGAACATCTTTTCCAAAGACTAATACTGGGTGGAATGGGATAAATAAAAGGCAGCTAAGAAAAACCATTGAAGCATCCAATGTTAAAATAAACGCTTCGTGGGTGATTAAATAACCTCTCCAACCTTCTGATAGTTCAGCAACTCGATAAATACATCGGATATAAATGAAAATCGAAGCCGTGATAATTGCCAAAGGGAGGTAATTGAATAGCGGTCGCAGTCTGATGTTTTGAAACGACGGGTCATATATTCGTTCGTAGTTGCAATCTAGCCTTATATTTTGACCACGTTTGGTGTTGAGTAGTAGATGACAAAATATGAAGATATTGAACTTTAATCCTGCCGATTTGAAGTATATGCGATACATGAAATTGAGCAACAAACTGAGAAACAAACTCATTGAGACAACTTGAAATGCGATTCCACCAACCATAACGTAAGTACCGCTCTTGGTATCCTCAAACAAGCGGAGCTTGACAGCAGCAGTCGCACCACCTGCAGCTTGAATAACCAAGCTGCATATGTCACAGCAAATGAAAATCCACGATATGTAATTTGGTCGTAGAATGCTAAATTGCGCTCTTCCGTGGATGATAATCAACTGCGTCAATAGATAGTAAATTCCTGCCATAATGAATGCAGGTCCAATGGTGAGTGAGATAATTTGACACAAGTAGATATTTGTATTTGACCAATAATAATGCCCAATAGCTCTTGCAATATAACCTGCCATTTCCAACCCACATCCACAAAACAAACAGCCAGTGAAATACCTTGTCCTACCTCGTATGAGACCAATATATAACTGCAACAACAATATTATAAAGAACAATATAGCAAATAGCAAATTTCCCGGTACTGATAAATGGATTGCGTACAAATTTGCATCCCACTCTAGCTTCTTTAATAACAATGTCGAGTTAAACAACTCTTGAGTTATTTGTGCCAAATCAATATCAAAGGTTGGCGTTGCTGTGTTTGTCACCCTAGCAGCATTTAGCAAGGATGATGCAGATGCCAATACTTGTTGGTCACTCAATATTGTATACGATGCAGCGGCGGCTCTTGCTTCTTTTGAAAGAAAGTAAAGCGAAATTGAATTCGTTTGCGTGGCGACTTCTTGTCTTAATATCTCCGCTGTCGACAGTAAACCTGGTATGTTTGTGGGGTCTATTGAGCTTATTGAAGTTGATGTTGGCAATTTGGTAGGTACCCATGATGTAAGGAAGTGATCAATGATGGCTTCCATAGTGGTAGTATAATTTCAAAGGAGGATATGATGAAATGGCTTTCAAACGATTTTACAGAACATTCAAAGCAGGGGGTGATGTTCAAAGGGACACCAAAAAAAATATATATGAGAACGAAATTTATGATCCTTTAATTGAACGTTTGTTTTCGATAGTAGTCATCGATGACTTGGAACGGATAACAAAGGGAAAGATCTATTATGAAAGTATCCCTTGATGTTGCATGTATGTATGATTGATTATTTGCAGCTCTGTGTTTTTTGAAATTACCTCAAGGGGAAAAATATTATAACACAAAAAACATTAAAAATTACGATGTGGTGGAGCTAATTGAGATCTATTCCCACCCCCACAAGCAGGTAGTTTTTCAATGGGGACTGCATTGGCCTTACCCAGTGACGGCTCTACAGTCAAAGCAGCTACCAACCCAGAAACAAGTGCTTGAACTTTTTTAAAGAAGCAAAAGGATTTAAGCGAATTGCAATCATCTAGAGAAGTTACAAAAACGAGCATTCTTCGGCGGCACAAAGCTTATCATCATCATTGGACCTCAAAAGGCACCTCTACCTTGTTCAAAATGCCAGTCCTGAGTTTCTGTTTACCAATGAAATATACTGCCCAACCTTTTGCAATGAAGGATTTAAAAATTTCCAACCAGGGACAACAACTGTAGGAGATCGGTCTGGAAATCTTAAATCCGAGCGTTTTAAGCCACGATTTAAATTTTCTTTTTTGAATGCCGAAAAAGGAAATTTCCTTACCTATTAGATGTGAAAGAAAACAATTTAAACAAAGCTCTTAGAGAACAACACTGTGAATTGACACATTGACATTCCCGATTTAGTTGTATAGCCTCTACTACGTAATGTTTTCCAGCTCTTTGGTTGCAACGTTTTACTGAATTATACAATTATCGTACAACACACACATAGACTATAACAGTATGAGCCACATCACACAACCAAAAGTATGCTCCAATTGACACAGCAATCTCAAGCATCAGTACTGACATTACTTGCCACACTTGTTTCACCCGCATTCAGTTGTTCTCGTTTCCAAAACCTGGCTAATAGATCACCGTAATTTTGTAGATCCTCCACACTAATCATCAATTTGAAATCCAAAAGTAAAAGAAATTGTAATTCCAAATAATTTAGTTCTTCCAATGGCAATCCACCAACTTTTGCATACCGCAAGTTTTTGTAGAATATATCCAGAAAAAATTTCGATGAAACGGTGATGCCACTAATGATTAAACGATGAATATTGTATGAATCCATGACAAAAAGTTGCTCAGCGTCGGCAATGTCTGAGTTGTCATCATTGAAACCCGATTTGCGTTTTTGATTTAAATTGTTGGCCTTTTTAGCAATGCGGTCAAAATACACCAATAATGATAAAAACACTTCATTGGTCACCGGGCAATACTTTAACACTCTGGCTAAATAAGCATGAAGGGAGATGCCAGGAACATTTGTTCCATGAAATGCCAAAACATTGGCCAAATATTTATTCTTCATTTCATTGTCCTCGTCATCTTCATCGTCATAATCATCATCATCGTTGGCATCCAATCGGTCATCGTCTTCGTCCATTCTATCTTCACTATGGACACGCACTTCAAAACGATCATCCGAATTTCCTCCTGCTTCGTTGGATTGAGTATTGCTGCCACCATGCTCATCAACTTCACCAACAATTGTGCTCTTGTGATACTCTTTTTGACTGTCTTTACGTTGCAACCTTTTTCGTTTCTTTTCTTCTTTAATCTTTTGTCGTATGGCAATAGTATTTTCGAAATGATTGGGGTGCAATTTGTCATTGGCTTCGATAATCTTAGTCAACAAGCAAGAAAGCATTACGATTAAATCATTCACGGGGAATTCAACAATATTCAAATGCTCCTCGTCTGAATTGGGATGTATTCCTTGTTCACCTTTTCTTCTCAACTCTTGGAGGAATTCATTGTACGAAAGGTAATGATCCGGTTCAGGACGTACATACTCGGACTGTTGTTCCTGGCTTTGCGACCTTTGTTGCACGTGCTCGTAGTAGGGCGGTGTTGAGTGATACGAATGACCCTCTCTCTGTTGAATGTCTTGCACACGATTGGGTTGGGGGATGTTGATTGAGCCTGTCAGAATAGATGTAGGAGCACTTGCCAATCCCGGTTGCTTATCTGCGTTCAATAGGGAGTGAAGTCGACGAGCCAGTTGTTGTTGTTGTTGTTGTTGCTGCTGCTGCTGCTGCTGCTGCTGCTGCTGTTGTTGTTGTCCTTGACTTGGAAATGATGATCCATATGTATGCCCTACAGGTAGTGAGTTTGGAATTCTTTGATTTGCCAGGTACTGGTTGTGATTTATCTGTGTTGGATGATTGATCATGGAAGGTCGCAGGAATTGGTTGCCGGGCACAGAGTAAGACGTCAGGTGTAGCAGAGATGCTGCATCTGGGGCGGTAGAAAATGAGCTTCTATTGGGAATGGCTGAGTCAGTTTGTACTGTTGTTGTTGGGAAAGCATGCGGCACAGTGTTTGGGCGGAAACTGGAAGGTGCTGTATGGTCATGGAAGGATGCTGACTCTGGTTGAGTTATGAAATTATTAGTCGACGGCAACGATGGGTTATAGGAATGGGCTGATGTGTAGGATGTACCTACTGCGGTTGGTGTATTGTGAGACATGGGCATGTGTTTATAAGAGTTTTGTGATATGGGAATTTGTTGAGGAAATGCACCATAATAGTTTTGGTAGCTAGCTTGTTGAGTATCGTTTGTTCTGTCCTCCCTGATATTGTATGGTAGCCCTGTAATTAATTCTTGTGGGTTAGTAGTACTAGAATGTTGTTGCTGCCCTTGCAGGTGATGGCCCACTAAACCCTGATGTCCCTGTTGTTGTGGTAAATTTGAAGTCCCTGACGACGACGATGACGACGACTGTAAAGTTTTGGTCAAATTGGATACTTGGGATTTGGTTGACTGTGGCTGAAGAGTTGAACTTCCACTGGCATTGTCCCCCTGAAACCCCAGCAGATGAGGATCTGCAGATGAAGCGAGGCTTTTGTTTCCTGATTGAAAATGATTATTAGATGTCGGATTGTCATTATGGTGAAGATTTGTGCTCATTGTTGAAATCTATTAGTCAAAATTATCTCATATGTAGTTTTTCCAACTTGCAAAACTGGTTCAATGGGTATCTGTGTGTTGCTATTGTTGTAGATTGTCTCGTCGTTGGAAATCAATTGCGTATTTTTGAATTTTGTCGGGATTGAGACCTTGTGATGCAAAATTAGAGAGAAAAAAAGAAAAAAAGAAAAAAACAAAATAAATTGAATCCTTCCCCTTGTTAAATATTTTGTGTTGCAGTAGTATAATTTTTGAAGAGATCAATATGCGTGGCTGTTTGTCAGGATAGATGTAGAGAGCGGTTAGGTATGGCTACGTACAAAAAAAAAACGTACACTCGAACTCGTAATTGGCCAGTGTTGAGTTAGACGAGCTCGATCGGGGTTTCCCGCCAACACACGGCTAGTGCAATTTCTACTGAGTGGCTTCACCTCATTCCTCAGCTTCAATTGTTCCATTTGTGAGCTGTTTCTCTTTCTCTTTTTCTATAGACGATTACTTTACAAGCGAGTAATAAAAGCATGGTTGACAGGAGTGGCTGACTGTTTTGCGTGTGTCTAGGTAAATTTTGCAGCCCCTTTGCTGCACAAGCCTTTCCTCAAAAAGGCAAAACAGCAACAAAGAAGAAACAAAGAAACAAAGAAACCAACTTTTCAGATTCGAAAAGGACAACGTGCGAAATGTCTGACACTGTAAGACCTTTCCTTCGAAGAACGTTCACTATTTTCAGTTTTAACGTTTGGTGACGCACGTGTTTGGTGCGAAAGGAATGACGTAGTACCCGAACCAAAGTATGTCTTGACACCAGCATAAGTTTCCCAAAAACAGGCATGTTTTCATGATGCGGATAATACATATGCTGATACACCAAAAAACAATGACAGTTTTGTATTTGCAATTTGCGCCTACTCGACTTTGCACCTGTTCCACTTTGCAACCAGAAAACCTAAAGCGAATATGGGTCAAAATGACAAATCCCGAAAAAAACAAATAAGAAAAAATCAAATCACATCACCTCACTCTCCATCATCCCACAACTTTACTCAACACATCTCCTCTTATTCACTCTCAATGTCAACAGCATCAAAAATCACCCTTGGAGCATCAATAGCATTCGCCACCGGTGCATTTATATTCATCAACTATTCGCAACAATCAGAACGAGCAGCATTACGTCAGGGCCCCATCAAGGATGCTGAACGACAACAAGCCAAGTTACAAAAGACGCAAAAGCAACAAGCTAATGAATTGGAGCATCGTGAGCAAGAGGAAATGAAGCGGAAGTTTGCCGCTTTGCAACCTTTAAGTGGAGAGATTATTCGTGGTGAACCAGAAGGTGGAAATGCAAAGTGATAATTCTATAAAACTTGAAAAATGGCTTTGGCTGGTATATGGAGACAAATGTGGATGATTGTTAATTACGGAGTAATGAGATATTCTCTACCCCCACCCCCACCCC
>OGTJ01000074.1_pt1 | contig 71442 bp, 43 predicted proteins | sample 1574611 | NCBI WGS metagenome assembly OGTJ01 (sample SAMN03295858, study PRJEB24534) | human gut metagenome | isolation source: fecal sample 1 from infant 9 | host: Homo sapiens | place: USA: Pittsburgh, PA | collected 2014-07
TTGTTGTTGTTGTTGTTGTTGTTGTTGTTGTTGTTGTTGTTGTTGTTGTTGTTGTCGATATGATTGGTAGTGGTAGCTGCTCCATTGCTGCTATTGTGTTGTTGATGTTGTTGTTCACCATTGTCCTGTTCCTGCTTTACAGTGACTGGTGCGTTGTCAGTAGAGTCGTTACTACTACTCATATTGATAATAGTGGATACTGTAGTTGGTTCTTGTAATGGATAGTTTGATTACCCTTTCTTTTTGCATCAAAAAAAGCCAACGGAGAAGGGAAAAGGAAAAGGATAAAAAAAAAATTATAATTAAAAAAAAAAAAAAAAGCCTCAAGTTTCTGTTGTCTCTCGGAGGGAAAGGTATTGAAAAAAAAAAAATAAAAAAAAATAAAAAATAAAGAAAAGAGAAAATTTTTAAGTTCAGTTTGTCGCATAAAATGCTGTTGCGACATTAACCTAAAAAAAAGAAAAAAAAAGGGATCGACAACAAGACAATACATTTACATATATATATATATCTATACACTAAACATCTCTTACACTCAAGTATAACTTGTGGCTTACATGGTTTGTATCGTAGGTACTACTCCTAATCATATCTTATTAATTTGTAGTGTCTTCTATCATCTGAGGAGGACAATAAAAAAATAAAAGTTGAGGGGAAACTGCATATTATAGTCATATTGTATCAACAATGTCGGGTATTAGTAGTAGTAAAGAGTTTATATGGGTTACAAAAAACGAAAAAAAAAAAAAAAAAAAAACTACTAACAACGGTATTTCGGAGTTTAGTTTTGAGTGAAAGATCTATATTCTGACTACCACTCCTCTACACATTCTTCAATAGTATTACTTTAAAGCTAATGCTATATGTATTAGTTCTTTCTCTTTCATTCTTTGGCTCTTTTACATTACTTTGTATTTTTTACCCCACATTTACTCTAAATAAGAAAAAAAAAAAAGAAAAGACAAGCTTTTGCATTCTTGATATTTATAGAAGACTAAAATAAAAAAGAGAAAAAGACTAAAACAATTTATTATGTGTTAGCAACTGACTCACTTCACTTGCACACGATGCTACCACTTTTATACTCCAACTAAATACTTATATATATATATATATAGATAGATAGATATATATACCAATAGATAAGTGACACAGATGCCAACCACAACAGGAAACATTAAATTGACTAGTATAGAAACTCAATATATATATATATATATATACATATATATATATGGAGTAAAGTTGTATTATTGATTGAGAAAACTTTCAACCTACTTTTATCTTTGAAATTTGTTTACAAAATGAAATACAGTGGTAACTAATATACAGTTCAATCTTACTGTAGCAAAACTTATTCTTTCAAAAGATATGTATGAGATAAGACTACAACAAGGGAGCCATTCATCATTATTTCTAATAAGCACATCAGTACTATATGGATTTATGTTGTGTACTTTCCTTTGACACATGTTTTACACGACCTCCTGCTTTATTGCCTATTTTTTTTGGACTCTGCATACCAAGCTTTTGGCTGTTTGATAATGCGCGGGAAATAATTACTTTTTTTTTTTAAAAAAAAAGGAAGGAGGATATTTTGCTTTTGACAACCGCATCTTTTTTACAATGCACTTTAGAACAACAGCAAAAACCGCATACTCTCACTAAAGTGGACTTTTTTCAAACAACCGGCTTTTTTAAACCAATAAGTGAAGCATATGTCCTTTTATCTTTGTTGTACCGAAGGGACCTGTTCTTCCCCCCCCTGCCGCAATACACCTCCTATATTTGTCAAAACTGTCTTCATAGTGCTATTGTATGGAAATTTTTGTGCAAAGAATAACTGTGGTTGCCAGATACAACGGCAATCCGTTTGTAAAAAAATGCTGCTGCTATCGTTGTAGTAACGTCTTGAATAGGACGAAATTGTGATTGTTAACAAAAATCAAAAGATTGGATAATTGTGTAGTTGCGATCCATCTTTGCCCAAGGCTGATTATATATAACAATTCCTATGCAAAACGATAATGATGAATGGGATGGTCCAATTTTGTATTTCAATTATGCTTTGTGGCAAGATCGCATTTTTCAACAAAAAAACACTTATAATTAACTGTTCTTAGACTACAGGTTTATATTGATTCAATAACTGTACCAAACCCCCACAGTAATCCATGGACCAACATAAAACTTATAACGAGAAACAACTCGACTACTCTACAAACAGAGATTTAGAGAAACAACCAAACCACGCATTGGATCCTGTTGTCAAAGCACCCACCATCAAAGCTTCCACCCAAGAGAAGCAAACATTTATCGACCGTATTCAAAGCTCAAATGTGTTTAATATAGTGTTTGGTGGCTCAATGGGTATTTTGAACCCCAATCCAGGGCTTTCGATAATCATTGGAACAATGGTCTCCATCTTTGTTGTACAACACTTAGCATTGAAAAAACGCTTGTCGAGCGATATTACAATTAAGAAATGGCTAGGTTCCATTATCACCTTGCATACAATCGTGGAGTTGTTTGTGATCATTTTGGCATTGATGAAGGTAATACAAACTATTGCTAGCAATATATGACAGGAAAAAAAAGCATCTGTCTTTGCTAGAGTCTCCACTGGGTAACTTTCAATGCGTTACAATCATCAAGGTATACGAAGTGTTTCTCTGATAAACTGAATTTTCTTTACACGTGATTGTCATGCTTTTCGGACATTAATATACGAAGGCAATGAACATCTCTCTCTTTGTTTCAGCAGCAGCAGCAAAAAATAAAAATTTTTCTTCCTTTTCGGCTTTGTAACAACAAAAAGCTTTGAAAAAAAAAAAAAAATTTATTCAAACTTTGGAAGTAGTTGTTGCTGCTTTTTCGAACTAGATTAGTACATTTCTGACATCTTAACCTCGTTTTCACTTTAGAAACAGGTATTTTACATAATAAACACACACACGCACTTTGCAATGTCAAGTCAAGAGTCTGAAGCTGAGAAAAACATTGAAATCTGGAAGGTCAAGAAATTGATCAAGTCATTGGAAATGGCTAGAGGCAATGGTACTTCCATGATTTCATTAGTTATTCCGCCAAAAGGTCAGATTTCATTAATACAAAAGATGTTGACTGAAGAATATGGTACTGCATCAAATATCAAATCAAGAGTCAATAGATTATCAGTCTTGTCTGCCATCACATCGACACAACAAAAATTGAAATTGTACAATTCGGTGCCTAGGAACGGATTAGTTGTTTATTGTGGTGATGTCATAACCGAAGAAGGAAAAGAAAAGAAATTAAACATTGATTTTGAACCATTCAAACCTATTAATACTTCACTTTACTTGTGTGATAACAAATTCCATGTGGAAGCATTGAATGAATTGTTGGAAAACGATGATAGATTTGGTTTCATAATCATGGATGGTAATGGAGCTTTATTTGGAGCTGTCAGTGGAAATACAAGAGAAGTGTTGCACAAATTCACGGTGGATTTACCCAAAAAACACGGTAGAGGTGGTCAATCAGCAGTTCGTTTCTCTCGTTTGAGAGAGGAAAAAAGACACAATTATGTTCGTAAAGTGGCTGAGGTAGCGGTACAAAACTTTATAACTGCTGACAAAGTCAATGTCAAAGGGTTAATCTTGGCAGGTTCGGCCGATTTCAAAACTGAATTGAACAAGTCTGATTTATTCGACAATAGATTACAAGCAAAAGTTATCAAAATTGTTGATATATCATATGGAGGCGAAAATGGATTCAACCAAGCAATTGAATTGTCAGCAGAAACTTTGGCCAATGTCAAATTTGTCCAAGAAAAGAAGTTGTTGAATGAATATTTTGAAGAAATCAGTCAAGATACCGGAAAATTCTGTTATGGAATAGAAGATACGTTAAAAGCATTGGATTTGGGTGCTTGTGAACGAGTCATTGTTTATGAAAACTTAAACATTGTAAGATATACTTTGAAAGATGTCGATGGTGAAGAAGTAATAAAACATGTTAACCCAGAATTACCCGACAAGTCATGGCAAGAAGATAAAAAAACTGGAGTTGATATGGAGATTATTAAAGAAGAATCATTTTTGGAATGGTTGGCGGAAAATTACAAGAATTTTGGTGCTGAATTGGATTTCGTTACTGATAAATCTTCAGAGGGGGCACAATTTGTACAAGGCTTTGGTGGTGTCGGTGCTATATTGAGGTACAAGGTCAATTTTGATCAATTGGCTGATGAAGATTCGGAGGAGGATGAATACTATGATGATGACGATGATGATTTTATCTAATTGGGGACAGCGAGAAGGAGAATGAGCGAGAGAGAGAGAGAGAGTGAGTGAGTGAGTGTGAGTGAAGTTGTGTAGAATTTGAATTTGCTGGTAGGTGACTATATAGAACGCAAATTGAATGTAACAAACACACATTATAGATGAAAGAAACCAAAAGAAATTGCGGGTAAACTTTATTTACCACCTCTTAATTGCTGTCTTTTTTGTTTAGCCTCCTTTTTCTGATCCTTTTTGGTTTGTTTGGCCTCTTTTAATTTGACAATCTTGTTCAATTTTTGATCATTACTAACGGGTTTGATCTTGCTACCGTTTTTTTGCAAATCATTCAAGGCATTAACTTTCTCATGACCAACCACATCTTCATGATGTTTACCAGTAACCATTTGATGCGCCAAGTTGTGTAACCCACTAGTTAAATATGATCTTCGATTTTGCTTCCTAATAGGTTTAGCCAACAACTCCCTTAACTCAAACTTGTACCTATTCTGCTCATTTTTGGTCAATTTCTTACCCTCTTGTCTTTTCCTCTGTTTCTTTATTATATCATCTTCAAATTCATCCAAATCATGCAAATCTTCCACACCCAAGTCTTCGGCAGCTTGCTTGACCCATGAATCTTCCTTTCGAGTAGCGGTTGAAGAAATTCTAGTATCAGCCAATTTGCCAGCTAATTCGACCCTAGGTCTCAACTGTCCAACCAAATCCATCTCAATAGGTAGCAACTTGACATCATTGTGAGTGCTCAACTTTTTGTTACTTGCATTTGACGCTACAATTTTACGCAATTTCCTCAATGGTCCTGAAGCTTCCTGCGGTGAGCAAAACATAACAGAAACACCTTCCCTACCAGCTCTTGCAGTTCTTCCCGATCGGTGAATATATACATCGGCCGATCTGGGCAAATGATAATGAGCAACATGATCAATTTTGGGTATATCCAATCCTCTTGCAGCAACATCAGATGCCACCAATACAGCAGTTTCATTTTTTTCAAGTGCTGCTTTGAATCTTTCTAATGATCTCAATCTTTGCTTTTGTTCCATTGATGAGTGGATGGCAAATGCAGGGATTTTCAAGTTTTCAAGTAATGGCACCAATCGTTTTACTGAATCGATGGAATTTGCAAATACCAAAGTTGACCCTTTATACATCAACAAAAAGTAATACAAGTACAAATCACGTTCAGTAGCACCACATTCAACTAAAGCTTCAGTAATTTGTCCAGAAACAATTTCTTTGGGATTGGCATCAATCAAAACCGGTTTCTTGTCCTTGAAATGCAATTTTTCATTCAATAATTCGATAATTTCATCATTTTGGACTAAACTATTACCATCAATTTGTTGTTTTTGGTTTTTGGCTTTAGGTTTCTGTTGCTTGTCTAATTTACCAAACAAGTCTCGTGAAAAAGTAGCACTAAACACCAACGTCTGCCATTTCCAATCAACGTTTTTATTCTTGGGTCTGGTTTTACCAAGCAACTCCAAAATTTTTTCAAATTCTTCGAAATGGCCATCTTGTAATAATCGATCAGCTTCATCTAGGACAATGATATCAGTCAAACTCATCCTTTTCATTAATTCTGAATCATTTTCACACAATTCCAAAAATCTCCCTGGCGTCGCCACGATGATTCCAGGACCCATTTTGAGTAACCGTTGTTGTTTTTGTATTGCTAGTCCACCCGTAACGCTAACTATTCCTCTTACTGAAAGAGGTGAGTATTGCGCTAATTTGTTTAAATGATCAACTACTTGATGGGCCAATTCACGCGTTGGCGTAAAGATGATACCATTGGGACGGTTGATTTTCTGGTCTTTAACATTCTGCTTCACCAAATCCAAGGATTGTAGATACTTCTCAAGGATTGGGATCCCATAAGCCAAAGTCTTACCTGAACCTGTTGTTGCTTTACCAACTACATCTTTGCCCTCAATCGCAATGGGAATGGTCCTTTTTTGGATTGGCGTGGGTTTGGTGAAGTTTAAGTTTGCAAGACCATTCAATGTATAGGGGCTAAGTGAAACCCCAATTTCATTTGCCGACCATTGTGGTAGATCAATATCATTATCATCAGGCATGGGCAAATCAAGGTTGGCAAAGACATTGTGTTTCAATTCAGATAACTCGTCGTTGTCATTAGCATTACTTGGTTCTTCTGTTGCAAGGATGTCAGTCTTGGAAACATCTGGCTCTTCTTCTTGATTATCATTATCAAATCCAGTAAAATCTTCCTCGTCAATCACTTCATCATCATCACTCTGTTCATCATGTGATGGAGTTTTGATCTCATCCACCTTGTCGGCTTTCTTATCCTCTGCCTTGTCATCCTTTATGACAAACTGTGGCTTCCCATCAACAACTTCAACATCAACTCCGTCAATTTCCTCTAATCCAAAAAAGCCTGTATAGTCTCCTAAGTTATCGGGAATCTCCACTGGTTTCCAAGCTAAGTCATTGATTTTGACCACCTTGGACTCCTTTTTGAGTTTTTGCTTCAAGGTGGGTGGCTTTCTAGGCTTAAATATTTTGCCTGGCTTTTTCTGCTGTTTCTTACTGGGTTTATTATTGGCCATGTTGGAAAGGGGGTGGTTGTTGGGATGGAAATTGTCCTCTTGAAAAAGTAGAGTTGATAATAAATATTTCGGCATCTCATCTGAAATAAAGTGTACACAAAATGGAGGAACGTTGAAAGTTCAACATCAATTCTTCCCCTACCCAACCTTGACTTTGATCCCCAAACAATATTACATAGCAATACATTCAGGCTTATCATAGTGAGCTATGGCAAAAGCAAAAAAACCCGGAAGCGGTCTCCTCACGCGATCAAGATCTATTACTGGAAAGAGCGCTTTAACGAAACAAAAGACATTGAAACCAGAACATACTAGACAAATAATTCGACGGTTTCACGTTCTACAAAAAAGCAAGCACAAGATCTTAACAAAATTGGGGATCAGTCCAGGTTTTTTCGGAGAGAGTTATGACAAACTAAAAAAAGACAATTTGTATCAGGCTGAGTTCAAAACGTTCAAAGTTCCCGCCAAATACAGCGACAATGAGGTGTACCGAATAGACAACAGGCTAACTAAATCTGATTTGATCAGAATCCTAGCAAAGATTGATTCAGAAATTGAGCAAAGAGGTGGCATAGAGGTTTACCAATGTGCTTCAACTCAAGGTCAAACTGGTAAAAGAGGAGGAGACTCATCGAAGAAGCTTATTGAGTGGTTAAGAGATGAAAACTACAAATCGAGGTTGTCAAATGTAAATGCTTTGGAAATCGGATGTCTCAGTCCACACAATGTCATCTCAACAAGTGGGATTTTCACCTCAGTTTGCAAAATTGATTTGAATTCACAGGATCCCGCCATTGAACAACAAGATTTCATGAAGCGACCTTTGCCCACAACTGAATCAGAAAAGTTCAATTTGATCTCTTGCTCCCTTGTGATAAATTTCGTTCCTTCTCCAAAGGAAAGAGGAGATATGTTGGTTCGAATCACGGAATTTTTGAAATCACCCAAAAATGAAACTTTGAGCAGTTTGTTTCTTGTACTACCATTACCATGTGTAAAGAATTCACGCTATTTCAATGGCGATAGGCTACACAATATCATGTCGTCGTTAGGGTTTACACAGACGTTTTTTTACGAAGCCAAGAAAGTGGCATATTGGCTATTTGATTGGAACGGCAAAGTGGTTGAAGATGTAAAATTCCCCAAAATGGAACTACAATCTGGATCGCAACGAAATAACTTTTGCATCACCTTATAAACAGTTTTGGAATCCGGGTTGGTTGTTGTACAGCATTCATCACTAGTTTGTGTATTCACTGCTAGACCACTACGTATTAATTGTTATCCCAGTGCATTGAAGCATCCTAAGCGTCAGAAACATGTTCATGCTTTGGTTTTGCATACCCTGTTGCTGTAGCCATTTCCTCCTGTGAGGGTGGTACCCAACTCTCCGACCTCCAAGGCAATATACCTTGCGAATACATTTCATCAACTTCCTCCAATGTTAATCCTTTGGTTTCCATGATGCAAAAGTACACAAACACCACAGACACTGCAAGGCATCCAGTGAAAACAAAACCGTAATAAAAGTGGATGGAGTTGATGATAAACGATGATGTAAATGAAATCAAGAACCCCCAGATCCAATTTGATCCGATGGCAACAGCCATTGCTTTGGATCTGACTCTCAATGGATAAGTTTCCGACAAGATTGCATAAACACCACCGGCCCAAGTGGATGCAAAAAAGAATATGTACAAGCAAGTGATGAAAATCATGGCTCTTCCTGTTGGCAAATGGGTTGGGGAGTTTTGGAAATCACTAGTTTCATATAAGTTTGTTGACCCAAGAACGGAATAGATGACAAAGCAGATAAACATACCGGTTGACCCAATCAACAAGCAGAGTCTTCTTCCAAACCTTTCAATGGCCCAAATATTGACAAAAGTGGAAAGAAAATTAACACACCCCAAAATCATCGACGTTTTGAATGAATCTTCCAACCCCACTGCCTTGAATATTGTTGTTGCAAAGTAGAAAAAGTAATTGTTACCCGTCAATTGTTGCAACGATGCTAATGCGATACCAGTGAGGACTCTTTTCAAAATTGCTGGCTTACCAGTGATTAACTCCTTCCAAGATGCGGTTCCTGCCATTTCTTCCCTATCAATACCAGCTTGGATCAACTGCAACTCCAAGCTCACCACCTTATTATCAATTGCCAATTTGTTTGACTTTGCAATTGATGCTCTTGCATCCTCAATACGTTTCTTTTCAACCAAGTATCTTGGTGATTCTGGCATAAACAACATACCCACCCCCAAAAAAATTGCCCAAAGAAAACATAATCCAAGAGGAATTCTCCATTGGGCCGAGTTTGTCAACTTCTTAGTACCATAGGTGCAGCAATAACCAATGAAAATGCCCAAAGTTATACACAATTGGAAACAACAAACCAAAGTACCGCGCAACACTTTTGGTGAAGATTCGGAAATAAACATGGGAGAAATGACAGAAACTGTACCGACAGATAGTCCCGTAATAGCACGGCCAATGCAAATCTGGTACCAGTGGGTTTGTGACGAAATTTGAACAATGATACCAATGATATAAATAACCATGGAGAACATCAATCCAATCCTTCGTCCGTATATGTCTCCAACTTTGGAGAAAACCAATCCACCAATGCAACATCCAATATTGAAGATTGAAATAATCATTCCAGTTCGTATGTTGCTCAAATATCTTTCCCCATTGTCGTTCAATTGGCCAAACCTGTCGATGAAATCAGTCATATTGACAAACCCAGAAATTGTTCCTGTATCATAGCCAAATACAAATCCCCCAAAGGCGATCATGAAACATAGAATTGTGATCCAAATATAATCTTTGTATGATTTGCTCTCCAACGCTTCAACCGCATTTACTTCCAAACTGCGAGTGTCTTTATTATCCAAAGATTCGTCTTTTGGAGTGTCTTCGATGATGCTTCTGGACTCATCGCTCTCTTTAAAGTTCTCTTCTGGTGTCATTTACACTTCAGCTGGAATTTTATGGCAAAGCTGGAGGCCGTGAAAAACTATATTAGAGAATACTTATACACTAAAAATGGTTTTGGGTGTTTAGGAAATTTTAAGCCTTTATATTAAATCAATATATATATTCATTACGCATTTCAAAATTTACTGGGAGCACAATTTTTAATGGTTTCAAAAATTCGGTGATTTCATTCTTTGATTGTTTGCATTACTCTCTTTCGTGCTCTTAGTTCTTGGCTTTTGAAGGAATCGCCGCACCAATTCTATACATTTTGTGATGCTAACCAATACTTAGTCGCTCTTGCAACGTCGCCACAAGGTCAACTGTAACATCAAAAGATGTTACACAAAACCTAAAATCAGATTAACTAAGTACATGTCGATGGCATTACCTCATCGAGTGATAAAGTTGAAATATACACCTGACACGACATAATGGTAGACTCTTAGTGTGATCTCGTAAGATACTTAAAGGCTTCAAGAGAAGAATGAGTCTACTACATCATTCCAGCAAAGGTTTCAAAGTAATAAATATGTGTCAAATAACGCATTTAGGGTAATAAGAGTTGAAGAAAATATATGAACAGAGAATTTCTTTGCTGAGTCCTCACTATATTGTTCGTCCTGATGCTACAGCTTGTATGGCAGCATACACCTAAATAAAAACCTAATCTCGTAGGCGAAGAATTTTCATTTCATGCATGGAAGCTTTGCAGTTGCAAATAGTCATCTCCATCAAAGACCCTTCTCTCCAGTATATCAGCGTGAAATCTCTTTCAGCATCATCATCTCGAAATTTCATCACAAAAGCCATTGCTAAACGAAATGTTACCTTGTTGTATTAAACTCAAATTAAAAAAGTTACCGCAAAATGCAAGAATATGGCGACTATAGCAAACGCTTGGCAAAACCTTGGGAAGGTGAGGCCTCAGTAAAATTCCCTGCCTGTTAACGCACATGTATTGTGCTGTATAGAGATGTTGCTTCAACGCCTATGTGAAAACATTCATAATAATCTTTGAATCATTAAAGTCCAATCTCTATAAACATCTATATCTTAGGCCCAAACTTGTAACTGCTCGAAATAGTCGATCCGCTTACGATCTGGATTATTTATATGGCATACCACAGATGCTCTCAAATCATCAACCATAGCAGGGTGCCCACATGTAACAAAGCATACCGATCCCATTGATTCCTCTATGCTTGTTACTACAATTTCGTTAATGTCCGGTCTAGACTCAACAAACGATATATGCGCCAACTCTTGCTTAATTTTCAGGTCAAACTCAATCTCCTCATCGGATGGTGTGAGCAGGTATGAATTATCTCCTGTTTCCAACCCCCTTTTGGGGACTTTAGTTAATGGTGTTAACTCATTATTGTCAAGTAAGCCATCAGTCTCAAGTGACTTGACCCGTCGGTAGAAATCATCCGCTTTTATAGGAATGTTTGGTCTCGTGACATAAATTGTGGTGTCAACATCTTTGCCTCGTAGCTGCAACAACTCCTCATAAAACCAAAACAAGGACGCAAATTCCCTCACTACCCACACCAACTTTACTCTATGTTTTGAATCTCGCTTCATCAAGTCCATGGCTTCAGCATAAATACCTGGTATCCCGTTACCTCCAGCTACAAACACAGCAGTACTGTATTTATCAGCTGGTGTCAGTTCTCCGTACGACCCTTCGATGGCAACACGAATCTTTGTGTATTTGTCCTTGTGAGTTTGTAAGTAATTGGACATTGACTGGGTCACACCTTTCTTGACTTTGATGAATAACACTATTTCGTCATCCGTAGCTGTGTATGTGAACGGATGCGATTGCCAGAAACAGCTTGGACGCAAAAAGTGTATGAAGGCATGTCCACCAGGGACCGCCTCCCAATCAAGCGGTTTTGGTACTCTTATCTTCAACGTGTCATCTGCTAGAAGGTATACTTTAGCTTCAGGAAAGCCAAAAGACCAAAGCCGGCAAACTCTGATAATTCGGTCAAAAGCCCAGATCATAGCTGATACATAGTAGAACCATACACAATATAATTGCTCGACATGAATCCAAGCTCCAAAGATGAAAATAGCAGCAAACACAATATGAATTAATAAAAACGCCTCATACCACTTTCTTCGCAAAACCAATAGTCCCTGAATTAAGATCACAATTCCGGCATAGGTACCTGCGACCCCATAATAAATGTAAGGCTGAACCTCTGCCCCTCTAATCCTCATATACTCGCCGTAATTGAATGAGTGTATGATGATAAACACAACAACTAGTCTTGATATCCATCTATGCAATGTGATAAATGTCGAGTAATCCCACCTAGTAACCCATTGCAAAAAATTATTTCGGCCTCCAAAAAGTATGAGCAAGGGCATCATGGAGCTGGATAATATGCTTGCCCGGACTGCGTAATGCCTGAGATATGCCAATTTCTTGCTAGGAAATAAGGGATCACCTTCAATATAACCAATGTTTTTGTTCAATAAATATAAAGACAAGCCCAAAAATGTTGTCAATATTAATGTTTCGGCTCTTGTTGGGACCAAAAGGTCCAACACGAAAGCAAATCGTCTTTCGTTGGTCTTTCTCTTGCGACCAGTTGCAGGTAATGAGATCAACTTTCTAAACCAGTTAGAAAAAGGATCAGTCAACTTTCTGTTTACCCCATGAAAATGAATTTTTGACCAATTACCAACTGAAGCCAAGGTAAACACAACGACCCAGTAAAGAACCAAATATGCTCCATAATCAATGGACAAGTCAAAATTCCCCAAAAAATTGTCGTAAGCATCCTTGAAAAGGTACGTTTCCGTTGTGTTCAACTTTACAGGGAAGTCAACAATTGTGTTTGGCTGAAAATTGGGAATATCCTGAATCGATTTTGCATGACTATCATAATAGGCATAAGCATTGACCAATGTGTCACGGGTAATTGCTCTATTGTATTGTTGACACATTTCCAACAACGACCTTACTTGATCTGGATGGCCCTCTTGATAACAATGAGCAATGGTGGCAAACGCATCGAAGTTGTTACAGTAACACCATTCAAAAGTTGAGTTAAGTTCACAGAAGCGAGCTGTAGTCAATTGTATTTGATAGTTACATCCAAAAAATGCAATTTTTGATGGCCCATATTTGTGGAAAGGAGCTCCTATTCTTGCGGTTTCGGGTGCTATTGCTGCTAGTAAAGATAAGATAAATGTGATGGTAAGGATTCTTTTCAATATTCGATGAGTGGCATTCTTTGATCTGATGGGTATGAGGAATGGGAATAACAATATTCCAAACACAATGGAAAGGTATAAGGCAAGTCCATACATTTGACACCAAATGCAAAGCTCTCCTACTGCTCTGATGATTGAATAGCAGTGGACCCAAAAGAACAATCGTTGGATCTTTATATATATAAGGTGATGTTCTAAGCAAATTGATCAAATAGATAAAAAAAAAAAAAAGACAAAAGTACGAGTGCATAAAAAAAAAAAAGAAATTGGCTCATGAATTCTCCCAATGCTTAATGAGATACGAATAGATTTAGACTGCATATTGGGTATCACTGTGGACCAATGATTTTATAGATAAGGAGGAACCACAATCACAGTATGTGCCACACTTTTACACTCAAAAAAGGTAAACTGGCAGTAGAGACAAGTGCCGTTATAAAGGTTTCATCGGCTGTATCGGTTTCGCAAAGTGCTTTTACGCATAAAGGTGATTCTTTCTGCACATTGTGGTTGTGGCTTTACTTGATACTCATTACGAAAATGGAACAGAGAAGTGCCGCTACCATTTCCGTATCGGTGAACTTTTCACTATTCTCATATATCACCACATTTTACACGTGTGAGAGGGTGGAAAGACTCGTTCCTACACGGCGTACTAATACTTTACTATAGCTTTGAAATGCACTCATTTTGGGACAATGAAGCAGTGGAGGAAACAATTACCTTCTCAAATTATTCACACAAAAGGGTCGTGTATCATGCTCGATTATTTTATGGAAGCAATATGCGCGGCGGTCGTTTGAAAATAGATTCGCCGACTCATTACAAAGCAATGCGTGATGGCTCTTATTAATATTTGCAGCCACATATAAACCTACAAAACATCACATTTCCCAATTTACCCATTTTTATTACATTTTTTCACAACATCAAGAAAGAAGCTACTATGTCGATTCAAACAAGAGGATTGAAGGAAGAATATGTTCCATTACACGAGATCAAAAGACCAATCCCACCGGTTTTGGACCATCAAAAGATAGACGCGATGGTTTCAACGTTGAAGGGTGTACCCATGGGATCCGCTACTTGTAAGGTTGAAGACATCACTGAGGGTGAACTACCCCCAATTGACGTTTTCAAAGTTAGAGAGAAAGGTAAAACTTATTATTTTGCTTTTGGTGGGTGTCACAGATTCCAAGCATACGATAGACTAAGCCAAGAGGATAATTGTAAAGAAATAATGGTCAAGAGTAGGATAATACCTGCAACCAAAAAAACATTGGAATTGTACTTGGGCTCTTCTGTCCATTCTATATTTGAGGATTTAGCTAAACAAGATGAAGAGAAGCAAGATGAAGGAGATCAATCGGTATAGATTTTACTTTGATTGTGTATAGTAAAATAAAAAGTTGTTTCATACCCATACTTGTAATTGGTCGTAGAAATAAATAGTCTTATTCGGGGTGTTTTTCATACATTGGCAAACAGCAGCTCTTAAATCGTCAACCATTCCTGGATGCCCACACGTGGTGAATGAGACCGAGCTTTCACACTCTGTGACGCTGGTGGTCACCAATTGAATAAGGTCCGGCCGGCCATAAAGAAACGTGATTGACATCAAGTCACTTAACGACGTACTGGCGCCACCATCCAGTGGCGTTAGGCTAGGTGTAGGTCGTAACGAATTCTTTCCAGAGCCAATTCCTTTTTCATCTGTCGCCAAACGGGATACAGGTGTCATCTCTGCTCCATGAGTGATATACACCATGACATGCACTGATGCTTCTTGTAAAGCTTGCAACTCAGCGTGAAACCAATTCACGGATGAAGAGTCCCTCACTACCCATATCAACTTAATGCAGTTGGGAGGATTTTGCACGAGCCCTTTAATTTGAAAAGCCACCTCTTGATAAATACCAGCTATCCCACTACCACCTGCAACAAAAACCATGAGATTTGTTTGAACAATGCGTGAAGTAACTTCATACGGCCCTTCAACGCCCACTTTAATTCGAGCATTATTATTTACCTCAGATAGTAAGTTCAAATGTAGATCACTTGTAAGACCAGTTTTCACTTTACAATAGCAAACCATGCGCTTTTGAGAGGTAGGTGAGTGCATGAAAGTGAAAGAATGGGATTGCCAAAAGTATTTTGGTTTCAAAACATGAATGAAAGCATATCCAATGGTGCCCCGAAGCTGCCATGATTTAGGAACTGGTATCTCAATTTTGATCAAGTCATTTGCAATCAATTGCAAATCAGCTACAGGAAATCCGAAATGTAGTATGCGAGTGATCCGAACAAGTCTGTCAGTACCCCAGATAATGGCAACGGGGTAAACGAAGTAGACGAAGCCCAACTCATTCACATGGATCGCACATCCCACGAGCCAGCACAAGCCCAACACAAAGTGCATGACTTGAAATGTTTCGTACCAGCGTCTTCTCACGTAAAGTACTCCTTGCACTAGCATCAATGAGCTTGCCACTATTGCAACAACTCCAGCTTTTGAGTATGCAGCCTCCATCTCGCCGAGATAAAATGATCCTAGTAATTTCGTATACCCTGCGGCGTGTACTACTGTCAACACAAACATTACTCTCGCCACCCATCGATGAAAGGTTAAAAACCTTGCATATTGCCATTTGGTTAGCCATTGAAGCAAGTTATTCCGCGAAGCAAACATAACCACCAAGGGTGCCAACATTGTCGAAATGATTCCAGATCTGTCAACTAGATATCTTAATTGCCCATGGTTTTTAGTGTAATATATAGGATCATCATCCACGGGCTCTGTATTTATAAAGGTCATTGTCGTCAATAACACAGCAAACATACCCAAAATCAAAGCTTCAAGTCTAGAGGGAATTGTCGCTTCTATCGGCCCCAATGATAGTGTTTCAGCATGTGCCTTTGATGCAAGTGCTGGTAAAAGTAAATAACTTTCAACTAGTCTAGTGCAGCGTTTGCTCGAATTTGCACGGTTCTGAAATATGCAATTACTCCAATTTATTGTTGCCGCTAGCACAAGCACAACTGCCCAGTATCCATATATGGCACCACCGTAGTATATCGAGTCATCAAAATTGCCAAGGTATTTGCCATAAGCTTTTCGATATAGCTCAACTTCCAGCGACAGCAAAATAACAGGGCGGTCAATTGTGACGTTGGTGCCTTGTGTTGTTAGTGATGCGTTTGTAATGGTGTCATTAAACCTCTGGTACGCAAACCACACTTGATCCTGAGACAATTCTACTCTACCATTTATTCGACAAAACTTCTTTACGCCTTGAATGTTTTTATTTTCCAAGTTCCCTGCGCAGGATAAGCATCCAAGGACCGATGCAAGCCAATTGATATTGTTGCATAGACAGGTGGAGTTAGTTTTGTATATTGTGGTATCTTTGCAGTATTTTGCATGAACATTGACTTGATAGTTGCATGCATATGTCGGTATCATGTCCTTGTACCTAATGCAAGGAAGGTTGCTTGATCTTGGAACATTGGCTGCGTCGACAAAGTAAAACAATGCGATGAAAGTAACAAGACGCATCTAAGCAGCCAGGACTGACAGTTTTCCTGGTTTCGGGTATCATTTGGGAAAAGCTTTGGGGATATTGTATCCGATCTTTATAAAAACGGAGTAACTTTTGCTGTAGGGCAGTTGCAAAGATTAAAAAATGAAACTGCAAGAAAAACCAGACAAACAGCACAAAACCAGACAAACAGCACAAAACAAGAAAATTTCCAAAATAGCCTCAGATCGAGAAATCTTCTTCCATATCACGAAAGAAACTATCTTGAATAGATGTGGCTTGATATGTAGACCTTAAATGCAGCCATGTGTATCCGAAATTACAGTGTAGAGTGCAGTATTTTTCGTAATTGTTTTTTTCCAATCAAATTACAATGGTTTTGTTTGATTATCTATATCCTATAAACTTTAAATTAAATCTGGACGGATGGAGCAACGCTCAAGCCCAAACTTGAACTTGCTCATAAAAGTCAACCCTCTTTTTATCCGGATTGGTGACATTCTTTGCACAGCAATAACGAATCTCATCAACCATAGCCGAATGACCACACGTCACGAATGCAATCGATCCATTCGATTCGTGGATTTCTTGTGGAATGATATCCTTAATTGAAGGTCTACCTTCTTTGAATATAACATGAGAAAGCTCCCTTTTGATTATATCAACAATTCTGTGAGTTGAACCCCCCTTTTCATCATAAGAGTTTTGCTCAATTTTTGCAACTTCCTTGATAGAGTCTTGCTTCTCGTCACTAGAGTTTTCTTCTACTTGAACCACTTCATTGATTGAATATTCCTTTTCATGGTCCAAATTCTCCGAATCTTCCTCTAATCTTTCCAACCCTTGAAACCTATTATTGAATTCATCAATGAATACATGGCATGATGGTTGAGTAATGTAGATGGTGGTTTCAATTTTGGTGTCTCTTAAATTAAGAAGTTCCTCGTAGAACCAATATAGAGACCTCCATTCTCTAACAACCCACATCAACTTCACTTTATTTTGACCATCCTTTGTTCTCTTTGCAACGTCAATGACTTCAGAGTAAATACCAGGAATACCATTACCACCTGCCATAAACACAGCAGTGTCGGCATACCTAGCAGCGGTAGACTCACCATAAGGTCCTTCAACACTAACTCTGATTTTGCATGTTCTTCCTGGGGCTTTTGCCAATGATTGATACAAACTGTGAGTGACACCTCCCTTGACTTTACAGTACAACACAATACTATGATTATTTTCAACTGAGTCTGTAAATGTAAATGGGTGGGATTGCCAAAAGTAGGTTGGCTTCAAGAAATGGATGAATGCATGTCCTCCAGGGACCGACTTCCAGTAACTTGGCTTTGGGATCACAACTTTCAAAGTTTCATCACTCAACAAGGTAACATCAGCATGTGGGAAACCAAATGAGAACAAACGTCCAATTCTGACAGCTCTGTCAAACGCCCATACAGCAACCGCGGGATAAACCAAGTAAATATAGCCCAAGTCTCTAACGTGGTACCAAGCACCCGCAGTCCAAAAGACTGCCAACAAAATGTGAACAATCAAAAACAATTCATACCATTTTCTTCTCAAGTAAAGCATACCTTGAACCATGATCAATCCACCACAGACACATGCAACAATACCCCAGCGAAGATAGTTTTCCTTGGTCGCACTCGCATAGTAGCTTCCAAATGCTATAGTGAAACAAACTGCGTGTATGACCACCAACATAAACATAATACGAGCTGTGTGTCTGTGATAAGCAACAAATGTACTGTAGTTCCAACCAACTAACCATTGAAGAAAGTTATTCCTACCAGCGTACAAGAACACCAATGGCATCATCATTGTTGCTGTGATACCAGTCCTGTCAGCAACGTATCTTATCTCTGCTTGGTACTTTGATTCGAAAACAACATCGCCATCCATTCCTTTCAAGTTCATAGCATTGAGCCATATAACCACACAGTAAAACAAAAAGATCACCAATGTTTCAAATCTAGATGGAATCAAAAAGCTGAAGATTTTCAAAAAGTGTTGCTCTTGTGACTTTTTCTTTCTAAAAGTGGCTGGTATTGCCACGTTTGCTCTCCAAAAGTTGATTACTGGACCAGTCATTTTCTTTGTAAGTCCTGGGAACAAGAATTTCATCCAATTGAAAATTGCACCCAAAAGTAAAACCAACAACCAGTATCCCAAGAATCCGGCTCCATAATCGATTGCATCATAAAGATTGTTGTAGAATCTTCTGTAAGACTCTTGATAAATTGCCGTATTGGTTTTGTTCAAGACAAATGGCACATCTATTGGAACCGACATGTTGAAATTCTCAATCTCGCTAGCAGACCTGGCGTTCTGTTTATAATCTTCAAGGGCAGTATCAAACCAATCATCATCTAGGGTAACATTGCTACGAGCGCAAGTGTCAACCATGGGTGACCAACTTTTTTCTGATGTATGTCCAACACTGTACAAGCAACCTGCGATTGTTGCCAAGGAATTTGGGTTAGTGCATGGACATGTTGTATTCAAGGGGCTGCAAAAACTAACTTCTACTTGCATTTGACTGTTGCAAGCGTAGTAGAATCTTTTGTATTTACCATTTTCATATTTTCTTCCCTTGGCCTCACCAAAGTTGATCCAAAGCAACAAGCAAATGAGTATTGAAAGACGGTTGTTATACATAATTGGTTCTGTAGGGTAAAACTGAGACAACAAACAATATAAGTTTTTTGCAGTGGCCTACAAGGGAATTGCTTTGCTTTTTATAGTAATGTATGAATTACCAGCTTCAGCTATATTTCACCAATCAGACTTCAAACTTTTCATATTGTTTTCACAAAGTTTCAAAATACCCGTATTACATGCTGTTTGAGGGAGTCAATTAACAACGAAAATAATGGGTTGAACAATGCAGTTACTCAGAATGAATGGTACAAAGTAACCCCCTTTAAAATTGTTGTTAATTAAAGAGGACAAATACAATACACTTGTGAATAGCTACGCCTCAACTTCTGTATATTATTTGGAACAAAAGACAATTAAAATGAACAATAAGTCATAAAAGTTGAGAAAGTCTGGCCAAAGCTGATTACAATGAAGCAATGCAAAAAAGTTGCACAAACAAAATTTAGTTTCACTGATCCAATCAGATAATTTATTAAAGAAATCAGATGAGTTGAAAATAAAAGAGCTGAGTGAAACAACATCCCCTTTCTCTCCCTGTGTTTTACTCTACCGTAGATTGACATCCCCGTCCTCTAACTTAGAGATTCGTTGAAGTTGCCACTGTATGGTGCCACACACGAAACGTTAATTGTCTGAAGAAATTTAGTAGTGTTAGTGAGACTAATCTAGCTTGTTCCTTGCATTTAGGTGCATATTGATCAATTAAATAGAGGAAAAAGAAATGGAGAACAATAAACCAAAAAAAAAACTAGAGACGGCATTTTCATAGATAAGCCTGGTCGAAGAATGTTGCTAAATAACTTAGAATGTGTTACTTTCTGCTAGTTACTCTTTTGCAGTATTTCATGTAAGAAAAAAGCACCGCTCTTACTGATGGCCGTTAGTAATGTTTTGATTCCTTATCGAGAATTGACAGGATTGAAACAAGTCTTGGCACTCTTATCTGCCCCTGATCTACTGTATCTTTTTCTTGGTTTTGCCTGATTAGATCAACATCTGAAGTTATTTTATTTTACATTTTGCATTTTGACCAAGGCAATCATTCCTGTTACTGATGTTCTGTCCGACGTATAACTTTGGAAAGTGTTACAAAATGTTGAATTACACAAACCATCTCTGTTTAATGTGGTTCTCGGTTTTTCCTACAGCCAATCAGCGTCCGGTTAGTTGTTCCTACATTGTGGATCACAAAAGTGAACATAATAGAGGTTTTAACAAAAAAAATGGCAAATTGAAAGCATATGCTTCAACAGATATAAGAACAATAGCATTGATGGTTTTGATAATAATTCTTCGTTTCAGAAGTACATAATCGGAAATTACTTCTGTTCAGTTCTTATTGTTTTGTTGAATTAACATTCAGCAAACAACATGCAATCTCGGCTTTCTATGTAACAATAGGACTACATTGGGTCCACAATTGTTTTTCACGAATATTGCAATTAGTCGAACAAGTTGTGAAGAATGACAATGAAAGCAGATAATGTTGAAAAGTGTCGTTACAGGAAGTGAATAGTTTTAATCAAACGCAATAATTAAGGGGTGTGGCTTTGAAGTTATTGCTTGGCTTCATGTCAAAAGCGTTGATACAGTCACCCTACCCCCTGAAGATGTAATTTAGCCAATCAAAATTTGCCCACGTTTTTGCGTCAAGGTTAAGACGATGGGGGATTACCGTCTACATACTGCATATTGAAAAGTAAATAGACAACACAAAATTGAAAGGCGGATTTAGGACTTTGCCAAGAAATTTGCAATCAATGCAAGGTAATAGAGGTAAAAAAATATCGCTCTCTGCATACGACATCAATAAGTAATTAGCGTAGAACAAAGTACGCATTCATATTCACACACTACGAGATACTAGATGTATAGTATCAACTCATATCAGTGAAAGGAAAGAAAAAAAGGCGACTTACAACCCTTAGCAGAAACGTATACCTCAAACGTTATGTTCAACTTTTAAATCCTTTTTGCTTGGGGTTCCGTTCAGCTTACAAAGGCAAAGCGTCCCGGACTAATCACAGATCTACAAGACTTTCTGGTAGTCCACTTCTGAAACTCTCATTCCATAGCTTTTTGGTATTCAGAGGCTGCTGTTGAGCATGCCAATGGCAACTGGTGACAACCTCCCAATGTTTACGACAATCTTGATTTTAGGGTCCTTTGAAATCTCAACCTACGATGGTGAATTAATATTTCTTCAACATTCGTTGTGGGAGCTGGTCGCTGGTACAATCATTGTTCTTCCGATTTTCTTGAGATACTAAGCATTGCAAGGGCTCGGTGTTTTCGGGGTTTGAGCAGCGGAGACAACAGGGAACATAATCCAATAACCGTGTAGCCTTAACCGAATCTAATTGTATTGCTCTCTTGTTCAAGCGATACTTTTAAGAGGAATGCATAGAGGCTTTTAAAATATCCTTTTTCAACAAAGCACAACTCGAAAAGATTAAACTAGGGTGACACTACCGAACAACAGATTTGCAGCCAATAACAATCTTGCAAAACGTAAACAAATGGAATCTTTGAGAAGGGATAAACTGAAGCAATCAGTTTCATGAACAACATATTGCAAATAAGCCTCATCAACCGCAGTTGGAATGAACAATTTACACACGTGTGTATGAGCAGAACTAGGCTTTCGTGAATGCTTGAACAAGGGACACTTCCTAGTTGCTGATATTCTTCTTCAATGAGTCTCGTTTTTACACTACCCTTTTACAGCCAATTTGTAAAAGTACCAATGGGAACAGTAAAGGACCCGTTTTCACTCTTCTTCTAGATTTAGGTTGACGTATTCCTATAGCCAAAACCGCTGTACTTTAGAAGCTACAAAACTAAAACTCAAAAGCCACAAAAAAGTCTGTAACTTCACACAAAATTGATAAATTACTTTCCCGTATTTGTCGCAGCCAATCAACTTCGACTGCTTACTTAGCACACAAAATGAACAATAAAATCAATAAAACTAGTGAGTTTGATGTTTTCGATAATTGACCATTGTTGCAAGGGCAGATGTTACTCCATTGTATGTGCCATAAAGAAATCTGGACAAAGCGATTTCAGATTTTTCAAACAATTGGGAAGATCTATGAATAAGATCGTGAAAATCAAAGACCAAAAAAAGGGGTTTGCTTAGAAGCTCTCACACTTTTAGCAAAAATGACCAAACGGAAAAGCACCCAAGAAAAGCATTCAGGGGTTCGTAAATGTCATTTCTTAGCCATGTCAAGATAAGTTAGTTTGGTTTTACTGGCAGCTTCTTTTTGAGTTGTTGTACAAACACTTAGAGCAAAAGTATATATTCGCTTTGTCTTGCCAAGAAATATGTTAAAACGGTACTTTTAAAGTTGCTGAGCCTCCTTTCAAAGGGTTTTCAAAATATTGGGACTCAATTCCTACCTCTCTGGCGGTTGCATGTTAATGTCAATTAACTTTGTGTATAAACTACAATACAAAACTAAACAATGGAATAGGATTTAACGCCTGGTGAGTTAAACCTAATTGTACACCCGCCAAGGCAATTCTAAGTATATTCCATGCACCTCAAGTAACCACAAACACAACGCCAAAAATAAAGGTCTTTCATTTTTGGCATTTCGGATATTTATGATCCTTTACAATTTGTAACATTCAGGATTGATACCCACTATCAAGTTCTACAGAAAGCAAAACAACCTTCAGAACAACGAATAATATTATAAAAATTATATAATTTCTTTTTACCACTAATCAAATTGAAATCATTTGATTAAACTAAGCCCAAACTTGGATTTGTTCGTAGAAGTCAACCCTCTTCTTTTCAGGGTTAGACACATTCTTTGCACAATAGTAACGGATTTCATCAACCATAATGGAATGTCCACAAGTAACAAAGGCAACTGACCCATTCGATTCGTGGATTTCTTGTGGAATGATATCCTTAATTGAAGGTCTACCTTCTTTGAATATAACATGAGAAAGCTCCCTTTTGATTATATCAACAATTCTGTGAGTTGAACCCCCCTTTTCATCATAAGAGTTTTGCTCAACTTTTGCAACTTCCTTGATAGAGTCTTGCTTCTCGTCACTTGAATTGTCCTCGACTCTGACAACTTCATTGATTGAGCATTCCTTTTCTGAGTTAGAGGTTTCAGAGTCGTCTCCTAATCTCTCTAATCCAAGGAATCTGTTGTTAAACTCATCAATAAAAACGTGACAAGATGGTTGGGTTACATATATGGTTGTTTCAATCTTTGAATCCCTCAAGCTGAGAAGTTCTTCGTAGAACCAATATAGAGACCTCCATTCTCTAACAACCCACATCAACTTCACTTTATTTTGACCATCCTTTGTTCTCTTTGCAACGTCAATGACTTCAGAGTAAATACCAGGAATACCATTACCACCTGCCATAAACACAGCAGTGTCGGCATACCTAGCAGCGGTAGACTCACCATAAGGTCCTTCAACACTAACTCTGATTTTGCATGTTCTTCCTGGGGCTTTTGCCAATGATTGATACAAACTGTGAGTGACACCTCCCTTGACTTTACAGTACAACACAATACTATGATTATTTTCAACTGAGTCTGTAAATGTAAATGGGTGGGATTGCCAAAAGTAGGTTGGCTTCAAGAAATGGATGAATGCATGTCCTCCAGGGACCGACTTCCAGTAACTTGGCTTTGGGATCACAACTTTCAAAGTTTCATCACTCAACAAGGTAACATCAGCATGTGGGAAGCCAAATGAGAACAAACGTCCAATTCTGACAGCTCTGTCGAAGCACCAAACTGCAACTGCTGGATAAACCAACCAGATGTAACCCAAGTCTTCAACATGAATCCAAGCACCAACTGTCCAAAATACTGCCAAAAGAATGTGCAAAATCAAAAACACTTCATACCATCTTCTTCTCAAGTAAAGCATACCTTGAACCATGATCAATCCACCACAAATTGTAGCAACGATACCCCATTTGAGGTACTTGGCTTGAACCCTCCAAGAGTAGTTGCTTCCGAATAATACAGTATAACAAACAGCATGAACAACAACCAACATAAACATGATACGAGCGGTGTGCCTATGGTACATAACAAATGTACTATAGTCCCAACCAACTAACCATTGAAGAAAGTTATTCCTACCAGCGTACAAGAACACCAATGGCATCATCATTGTTGCTGTGATTCCAGTTCTATCACCAACATACCTCAACTCTGCCCTGTATTTGGATCCGTACATGGCTTCCTCTTTAGGTGCTTTTAAGTTTATTGCATTCATCCAAATGGTAACACAGTAGAATAAGAAGACAACCAACGTCTCGAATCTTGAGGGAATCAAAAAACCAAAAAATTTCAAAAATTGTTGCTCTTGCAGCTTCTTCATCTTGAAAGTGGCTGGTAATGAAATGTTTGCTCTCCAAAAGTTGACCACTGGGTTGGTCATCTTCTTTGTAAGGCCGGGGAATAAAAACTTTGTCCAGTTGAAGATTGCACCCAAAAGCAACACCAATAACCAGTAACCTAAAAGACCAGCTCCGTAATTGACTGAATCGTAAAGATTGTTGTAGAATCTTTTGTATGACTCTTGAAACACATCAGTCCTAGAACTGTTCAAGATGAAAGGAACATCAATTGGTCTTGATCTATTAAAATTTGGGATTTCCTTAGCTGATTTGGCATTCTCTTTGTAATATTCAATAGCTTGTTCAAACCAGTTGCCTTCCAATGTAACATTCATGTGCTCACAAGTTTCGATCCATGGCTCTAAGTATTTTTCATCAGTTTTATTAATGGAATATAAGCAACCAGCAACTGTAGCTAATGCATTTTCGTTTGTGCAAGGACATGATCTATCTCTTGGTCCACAAAAATTTGCTTCCATTCTCATTTGATATTGGCAAGCATAGTAAAACCTTTTGTCTCTATTGTCCTCATAGTCCCTTTCACCATGAGCAGCGGAAAGATTAATGCAAAGTAGCAAGCAGATAAATACTGAAAGCCGGTGAATCATGTCAAGTAAGTTGTATTTGTTGCTAGACTTAATATGTGAGTTAAGAAATCAATACTAGGTCAATCAAACAGGGAGATGTCCTCATATTTATAGAGCAATAAGTTGCCTTAAACCATCTCTATACTAACCTAGGGAAATACCAGATTACAAGAGCCAAAACAATAAATTGCAAAATAATTTGCATAAGATAAATGCATTCGTCTGAAATGCTACAATGAATTCTGGATTGATACACAATGAGTATTGTTATTGGAACAATACTTGTTGAACCATAATTGATGCAAATAGAAAAGAGCATGAATACACAAAACCCAACTGATCCAATCAGATAACTTCTGAACTTCATCATCAATTAATTGGTAGAAACAAACAATGCAAAAATGAAGGCGAAATTGTCAAGTACTATTCAATTTTATCTAAAAAATCTCTGATTCGTTTTGCAACACTTTTTTTTATACAACCTAATGTAAATTAGGGCAACTTGAAATCTTGGCAGAAGAGAGGTTTTACCCCCTTGTGCAGTGAGAAAAAAAAATGAAAAATTCTAAAAATAAAAAAAAAACCGTAAAATAGCATTTTCTTTCGAATTAGACGATCACAAAACCTTACCCACTCAAAACAAGGCAATTAACAGATGAAAATTTTGCCACTGGAAGAGCCTCCCTAAACCTGGCAGTATGCAGATGAGAAGTCACAGGTTCAATTGTAGGCCCGAACAGAGTAAGTTTTGTCAAAACTGCAAACATGTGTCACTGCTTTCCTTCACAGTGCCTTAAACATCGGTGCATTGACACATATCTGTTTTCAATACTAAGCTTTGTCTTTTAGCTTTCCGCATATGTGTACTGGTTGTACATAATTATCCGCTCAATTTTGTGATTGAACTGTACACCATAGAATTTCCAAACGATTACGAAACGGTATGTATTAACAGAGTCTTGCCAGTTTGGGATCAACGGGAGAATTGATTATCAGGTTGAGTCTGATTGTGGCTTCTCTCTTCAAATTTTTCTAAAACCCAAATACAAAGATCATCCAAGCAACAAAAGTTGTAGACACCACTGGGTACTCACCCACACAAGCGTGGGGCTCTAGAAATAACCTCTAGCCAATCATCGCACTTGATATTGAAACTGGTATGAAGAACAATAGGTGCCTCTGGAAAATTCCTCATTTTAGCAGTCGCAAACTTCTTTTTCTACTTTCTTGGCAGCTCACCTCCCCCTTTTCTATTCTTGTTTACAGTGACAGGTGTCTCATGGAATTTTCTTATTGGGTAGAACTTTGAAACTTTTCACTCAAAAGAAGCACAAGTGCCAAAGTATCCCGATCAACCTGTACTCAATAATAAAAAGTGATTTACAGCCAAGAAATTGACTGCTAATTAATTCCGGTGTGGATTGTTTGTTTTATTACACAAAAAGAATCCTTTTTTGTATGCTTATTACAAAACCAACTAAATGGTTTGTTTTCAGGGAGAACGTTGTGGTTGTTTGCTCCCACAAGTGTCAATGAGTATCAGGAATAAGAGAAAACAGCATAGGGAATTGGAAGGTGAATGACATGCGTACGCAATTGGTGTTTCTTTGGTCCAGCACCCGCGAAAGCTACTCTTCAAGAATTTGGTGTCACATTGACATTTAAAGCCACCTCCAGATAATCTAAACTAAACAGAGTATCCGAAGAGCCAGTAACTTGTGAAGCGGAAGTTTCGAAATACGATGTGTAAAATCTACATTCACACTTGAACTCCCCCTTCGAAACTTTAAGTTTATCGGTGTTCTTTCCACCAGTCAACCTCATCCCATTTCATAGAGAGTGGCTCCCCCATAAAGCTAAGAGCCAGTAGTTTTGAGTCAAACAATACGACTAGTGAGAGATTTACGATCATTGAAGATTGTAATTGGAATGGAGTGGTTGGCATTCATAAACTACTCGACTCTGTAAACGAGGACGACTATTGTTGTAAAGGAGTTTGCGAATTGACTGAGTCTATGCTGAGTCTGTTGTCGCTGCCCACCAACGGTTGACTGTATAAGGAGGCTCTCTTCTTGATACGTTTGAGCTGCCAACGTATTGGTACAACGGGTAAATATCCATGCTTGTCTTCGTATGTTAACGAGGTGAATACAATAATCACCACTATCCAATACAAGATGTAACTAATCACGCTTCCATATGTCGCCGAATTGGTCCAACCCAAAATTGCGGTCAAAATCATCCAAAAGGCGCCATCGTCTTGTAATTCACCATTGCAACAATTGACATGCCATACACTTTTTTCGATATCATAAGAACCTGGTCCATGTCCCGTCTCACTAACATCCATACCGCCACATTGGTTGATAAATTGTTGAAGTTCGAAGTTCCACACACCTTTGGAGAATAAACCTGCTGCAACCAAGTATAAAAAGCAGGTGGACGTGATGAGAAACCATTGTAAAGACAAGGTATTCCCTGATCTGTATAAAATGCAGCCAATCAATGTACCTATGATGACCGCTAATACTGCCGCATTAATGATTGCCCATATCGATGTATCTTCATTCACGCCAATACCACCAATAAAAACTATAGCCTCGAGCCCTTCCCTCAAAGTGGTGATGAATGGCAATAAAACCATATTGTATTTCTCTGTCAATAACTCCAATTGGTAAAACCAGCCACCATTCGATTTCTGAGTTGGGCTAGATATCAGTGGATTGAAATGTTTCGACAGTTGTAAAAGTCTCCCCAATTTGACTTTCCATTTTTGTTGCATCTTGCTCACTCTCAAAATCTGGATCCCCATCACTGAAATAATGATGCTTGCAAGGATGGAAAAAGTCCCTTCCCAATAATGCTCGGCAATTGACCATAAATCATTTCCCACTTTGTAGAAAACGACAAGTATTATTGCACCTACCAATAGACAAACTGCAAGTCCTAATAATCCACCAAACCAGATTTGGAATTTTAGAATTCGTCCTAATTTCCTATCAACTAGTTTTGCCTCCACTGCCTCACTCTCCTCAGATAACAATGACGGTGATGGTGATTCTTGTGGTATTTCCCGATATTGACTTCCGCTTTCATTCTGATTCTTTTCTTCGTCGGCGCAAAATGTTTGGTGAACAAAGGATAAAAGGACAGAAATAATGATCGCGGATTCCAAAGTTTCTCTCAATACGATCAAAAAAGTCTGTATTGAAAAGTAGTCATCTAGTGTCGCCATTATCTAATTGGTTGTTTTGTTGTAGAAACCACAGATCAAAAAGATAAGAGAAGCAACAACATCGAAAAGTTAGAAAGATTCGTGACTTTTTATCTAAAAGATCTAAACTTTTTCTCTCCATTGTCGGAGAAGGTAAAACACACGTCCTCTTCTAGAAAACAATGACAAAACTTTTACTTTTGTGCTACATGTGATCTATTCGAGCCACACAGCCATACGGAGAAGAAACTACATCTTAGTATTCATGTTTTAAGCCCTTCAACTCAAATGTGTATAATTTGGCTCCGATGCTACTACTTACACAAAGTGATCGGAGAAAATTTCTTGCACGAATCTGTGCTTTTATTGGACAACCCACCCCCTCCCCCCTTCCATTCGATAAGTCCCACTCACTGTTTGAACTTCCTCTTTTCACTTATATGTTTCCGGTAAACTGGTTCCCTCATATACCCCGCTTTATTTAAAAGATTTTCATAAAGTTCATGGCTCCGGTTATCCACTGGAAAATCCTCAACATCACTTAAATCACTTTCCAGAATGGCGTTGTCTATATTGCTGTAGTTCCTTTTAGCCCTCTTGTTAGCCGCCATGGCATAGCCTGCCAATTCCCTTTTGGCAGAGCTCTCTAGTGGGTTTCTGGAACGCTTTTTTGTCTGCAATGGGGACAGTTGCGAAGGTGTTACTACAATTGGACCAGATATGTTCTTGGGCTTGCTAAACATATCCTTCTTTACGGGCTCTTTAGATGGTCCAATTATACTTCGTGGCACAGCTTTGCTATCAATTTTTTTCACTTTTGAAGCCTCTGAGTGGAACAATTTGGCATTTAAAGGTGCTTCCTGGACTTGACCAGAAGATACAAACTTGGATATCCTTTTTTGATCCCTGGAATCTGAAGGTTTAGCTAAAGTTGATTCACTTTTGGTATCTTTTGGAATTGGCGACGCCGTGAAAATGGAACTGCTTCTTGAATTCGCTGCTCTGTCACTCAAGCCGCCGTGCACATATGGCATAGTCCTGTTTCTAGTTGTGCTGATAAAAACTTCTCGTCTTGGTGCCGTCGTGGTTTCCTCCCCGCTTTTAGAAGCAATGTTGGTGTCAACATTAGTCAAACTCTTTGGTCCCGTTGGGAAGATTCTTTCAGGCGTTCCAAGGATCAGATCCTTAGGTTTGGCAGCACTTGTTTCGCTGACATCCCTCGTGTCAATAGCCTTAGGATCATGGGCGTCCACCATCGAAGCTTTGTCTTTGATCAATCCATCCCTTACTGTAGACTTCTTGACCTCGTCTGAGCAACTTTTTACAGGCATGGGGATCTCTTTGCGTGCTTCCTCGACTGCAGCTTTCCCTGGTTCCCTTGAGTCCGCAAATGGGATAGCACTTCTTGTCACAGTTGCAGCAACGTCTTTACCATTGCCGACGCTTCCGGCACTATCGGCATTGGCTCTAGCGACAATTGTGAAATCCCTCAGGCGGACTTTACTCTTGCTTGGTTCACCCTTGTCTTGGAAAGTTTCTTTTTCGTTTGACTTCTCGGAATTTGCCGTGTCTGTTCTGCTAGAAGTGGAATTGCGTGTGCCTTTTGACTCTATACTCTCGGAGACGAGTGGATACACTTGTTCAACACTTGACACGGGTTGTTCTTTATTTTTTTCAATTTCATTGGCTTCATCCTCTTGGTAATCCATTTCAATAAGCAGTGATGCATTATCGGATGACAATATTGGGCTTGCTGCATTGGAAGAGTTGTTGGTATGCATATCTTGATTTTCCTCCCGAGAATGCCATGTGTTGGAAGTAGTTTTAATATCTCTTCCTCTTGGAGAGCCGCGCTTTGCCTCGTGACCGCCTTCTTTTGTCCAAGGAATTTCAACAGCGTTGTGATTTCTTGGGGGAGATCTCTTTTCAAAGTAGTTCACCACGTCGTTAACTCTGCCATGTGGCGCTTGATTATACCTGTTTTCATTTCTGTACAAAGGACGAGGGGAGTCTCGCCTTGAATACGAATCACTCACTTCCAGGCGTGGTATATAGGAATATACCTGCTTTGCTTCAAACCCTCTAGACTCACCATAATCATTATCTTTGTTTGGAGCTCTCTCATTTTCGTAATCACCTTCAATGTACCCATTCTGTCTCCAACTCCCGTGCGATCTACCGCCCCATTCATCATAGTAGCTCCTTACAGGATTTCTCCTGGGGTCTGGTTTTTTGTCATTATAGGTGTCATCGTAGTAGCTCCTTACCGGATTTTTTCTGTAGTTTTGCTCCCTGTCATTATAGGTGTCATCATGGTTGCCCCGTACGGGGTTTCCCTTGTAGTTTAGTTCTCTGCTATCAAATGCGTCATCGCTATTATGAGCCCCTTGTCTAGAAATGGTACGACGCTCGTGGTATTTTCCATAACCATCAAGCTCGTCACGCTTGCCTGTCTTATCCCTTAGTTTATCCTCGTCATTGTCATACCTCTTGCCTTCGAGATAGCTTCTATGACCAGGTCCAGATGGTAACGGTGGTTGGCTTGTTTCTCGAAGTTTCTTGAACCTTTCTTTGTCTATTTCGTGACATTCTCCAAACTGTGGCATCTCCTCCGGTCGCAAAGGCAATGGTTCACTTTTGAAAAAAACATGATCTAAAGCGTCTAACGCATTCAATCTCTTATAAGGATCAAGCGCCAACAACCCGCTCAATAAATCAACAGCAGATGATGGCATCAATGATTCAAATCTTCTCTCAAGGCTTCTTTTACAACCAAGACCAATACTGAAATCTGTCTTGTTTGGTAGTTTAGATGCCTTTTCCCAATCAGTCGGAGGGCCAATGAGTTCAAAAATAAGTTGCGCCTGGTGTGCATCACTTTTACCAACAAGAATGGGTTTATGAACAAATAATTCAGCAAAGACACACCCAATTCCCCAAAGATCTACAGCAGTGGTATACTTTCTCTCGCCCAATAGTATTTCCGGTGGACGGTACCATCGAGTGACAACAAGGGCTGTGTACGCTTTTTCGCCACCTCCAGGACCCATTCCTAATCTTGGTATATCTCCTTCATAAAGTCGCGCAAGGCCAAAGTCCGCAATCTTTAAAACTCCTCTGCTGTCTATCAATATGTTAGCAGCTTTGATGTCCCTATGTAGAAAATTCTGCTCATGAATAAATTGCGTGCCTTGCAATAGCTGTATCATGATACACTTTATTTGATTAAGCTCTAACTTGACATCAGGGTTTTCAAGGATTCCAACCAAATCACTTGTCATGTATGGAGAAATGGTGTAGAATGTGCCCCTATTTGTGACCAAGTCAGCTGGATTTGTGACTTTGGGTGGTTCGTAAACAAGTTCATTAATGTTTAGGATGTTGTGGTGCTCGAGTTGTTTCAAGATTGTAATCTCCCTCAAAGCAGTGATGGGGAATCCTTCTTTCGCCAGATGATTCAAAAGTTGCTTTACTGCAACTAGCTCACCGGTGCGTTTATCTCGAGCTTTCTGTACCACCCCAAAAGTTCCTTGTCCCAACTTTTCAATCATTTGATACAGATCTAATTTACCTATCTCGGGTATGGGATCGACAAATGAGTCCCCATAAATAGAGCCCACTCTCGACATTTTTGCTCAGTATGTATATCTGTGATGGGCTTTGGCAGATGATACTAGGCCGATGTTGGTGGTGTGAGGAGCTGATTTTGAAATACAGTGTTGCACTCGAATTGATAAATTCTGTATTTTTATTTTATTTTTTTTTTTTTTCTGTCTTCCTTCTTGGGTCAAGAAATCGAAACAAGCTTTGCGTTCCGATAGAGAGAAGATAAGATGGTTATATATGGTCGTTCGGTAAAAGTGCTTCAGCAGTCTACTGTGTGTGTTAGCCGCTACGTTGGAAATATTTGATTCATCGTATTTTCATTACAACATATATATATGCAACAGTTTATGCTCTAATACATCAAAGCACATTAAACATTTCCACTTGTGTACTTTGAGTGCTTCTTTCTGGCTTTTGACAAAGCAACAGATTGCTTGACATTGAACCCCTTGGTTAAGAAATTCGTAGTCTCTTCCAACTCCAAGCCAGCAGTGTCTGGAAGCAAGAAATAAACGAAAAAGAAAGCAATCAAACAAAGTCCAGCAAAGAATGAGAATGTTCCTGTTGGTGTTATATTTTCCAACATGGTTAAAAATGTAGATGCAATTACCAAGGATCCGGCCCAATTCGTACATGCTGCATACATTCCACCAATCGATCTAACATTGACATCAGAAAATAACTCCACTCCTACCCAAGCTGCGTTACCAATACCGATTGCATATGATGCAACATACAAAATCATACCAATGATGACGACGATACCCCAACCGCTGATGCCCCTTGTGTGTATCATTACACCTGATGCAAAATCGACATCGAGAAAATGAAATGCAATCGCACAAACAACCAAGGCTGCGCACATACATGGCATTCCAATAAGTAAAATTCGCCTTCTTCCAACCTTGTCGATGATGCAAAGAGCAACCCCAGTAAAAACAAAGTTTGTAGCTGAAATGATAATAGAGACAGCCGTGGCATTTTCAAACCCAATTGTTTCGAAGATGGTGGTACTGAAATACATCAACGAGTTGAATCCAGTAAACTGTTGGATTCCTTGAAGCCCGCATGCAAGAATCAATGCTCTAAAGTTTCCTGGTGTGGTGTGAATGATTTTGATCGACTCCCAAGCCTTTTGGAGTGGGTTTCTACCTGGCACTGTAGAATCGGATTGAATCATATCCTCGATAGAGGCATTAACAAATGCATCCGACGGATCGTTGTGTATTCTTCTCAAAACTTGTTTTGCCTTGGGTATGTCACCATTCATCACATAATATCTTGGAGTATCAGGTAAAAAGAAAAACAAGCATGATTGTAAAACCGCGGGTACCATACATAACCCAACAGATACTCTCCAACCGTGCGACACTCTGGTTAACCCCCAGTTAATAAAATATGCAACCAATTGACCACCTGTGATAAACATTACATTTGTGACAATCAAACGACCACGATATTTCGAAGGAGCAAGCTCGGACAACATGAGAGGTGCAATCAAGGATGCAATGCCCACTCCCCAACCCAAAATGAATCTGCCTACAATCATGGTCCATACAGTTTTGGCAGCTAGTTGAACAATTGTTCCAACTACAAAAATGACATTTGAACCCAACAAAACTCTTTTTCTTCCAATCAAATTGGCTAAAATACCACCAAGTATAGCTCCAAGCAAAGCACCAAGCGAAGTGGCTGATGTGATGAACTCCTTCTCCCCAGATGTTAGAATTTTGTTGGACAAATCTGTTCCAATCTGAACCAAAGCAGATGAAATGTACCCTGTATCATAACCAAACATGAACCCAGATATGGAGGACACCAACGTCAAAAGAATAACTATTTTTGATGGTCGAGTTTCTGATTCCGAGACTTGAACAGACTCAGCTTCATATTCCGAGCTGGCCCCAATATTAGGTAGCAAATCCTTCGACGAGTTTGTCGATGTCACCGACGAGTGCAGGCTGTTTAGCTCTGAGCTGATAACTCGTGTTATCCTACTACCATCAGCACTAACTTGAGTATCTTTCTTCATAACGTGAGGGGTAAAATTAGGGACAATGCGGGGGGTTTATGTATTTGCAATGAAAACTGGTTCGTCGTGATCGTGTACCCTGTTGTTAAAGCGAGGACCAAATGGAATATATGTAGTATTGGTGTAAATCCTATCAATTCTTTAATGACCAAAATGCAGTGAAAAGAAAGGAAAAAAATAGAAAATATTTTCTTTTAATGTTTATGGTTTGCTAATTTTACACTTTATAGTAAGAATGGACCAGAAAAAAAATTAATGACAATTGAAAAGAAGAAAAAACGCCGAAATAATTAAAATTTCACCGAAGGCACGGCACGACTATGTTTACATGCATTTTTTCCGATTAATGAAAATGTGTCGAATGAAAATGATCAAGACGAGCGTCTCCGAAAAATTCTGGACGTCTTCGCCACTATGAAGTGTCCTTTGGAGGTGGACAATGTCTAATTATTTCTTGGGATTATAGAGTAGTGTGCAGATCAAATTTCAGCGAAATTCTGGCGGGGCTGCCGAATGAAATTCTTTGTCTTGCACGTGACATGGGTCAAAGGTGCCGAACCTATAGTAGCAACGTCTTGCCAATTGCAAACTTTTACAAAGTGGAAGGTTGTACTTGGGTGATGATGTTGGACAGTTTGTACATTGATTGCAATCGGAGCATGGTATATCAAGTATAATTCCTCGAGAAATTTTGGCGTCTTTGTGAGAGAGCATATAAGTAATCGCTCTCGAATTACATTGGGTTTATGTCAACGCTAGCCGTTTTTGCCAACCCGGCGTAACCCCCAAATAAGTACTCACAACTGCTTTATGATGTAATCGCCATTTCCCGCTCAATTGTAGTAGTTCTAGCTACATTTTCTACAAGTCACTTCATCTTTGATACATTTTATTAGTGCGTACGATATACAAAGTTGATCGAAAGTAACAAGTGTTAAACTGCTTCAACATTGCCAACAGTATTCATCAGCCCTGTAAAATCTATGAAGTTTTTTTGTTATTTTCAAATTTACTTCTTTGGAGGGTCGAATCTGAATTTTCTGTTCTTGATTGGAGTCCATTTGAATCTTCTTACCCAGATCGACAATAAATACAAGGATGATACAACTATAAGGGCTTTCAAACCCCATCTCTTTCTTTCGTCGTGTTCTGGTTCAGAGGCCCAGTTCAAGAATGTAGTAACATCCTTTGCCATTTGTGAAGATGAAGCTGGTGTACCATCTTCATATTCAACCAAGTCGTCAAACAAAACTCTAGCCATGGCAATGGCACCACCTGGGAAGTATGGATTGTAGTTGGATCCTTCTGGTAATACAACACCTGCTGGTGGTTCTTCTGGGTAACCGGTCAACAATGAAAATATATAGTCACATCCACCGTGTCTGGCCTTGACAATCAATGACAAATCTGGAGGTAAAGCACCTTGGTTTGCGGCTCTAGCAGCTTGTTCGTTTTCATAGGGTCCTGGGATATAATCAGCCAATTTACCTGGTCTCTTTCTTGGTTTTCCTTCATCATCGGGCTCATCATCATATTCATTCTCTTCGGCCATAGCCTTAGCTTCAGAAGTGGTGTGTGAGCTTCCAACCAAGTTTCTCCAAGCAATTCTTTCCAATGAATGGCATGCTGCACAAACTTCTCTGTAAACTTGAAAACCTCTTCTGATGGATGCATGGTCAAATGTTTCAAACATACCGTTGTGAGGCCAGTCGTATGCTGGAGGATGTAAACCATGCTCTGCAGCAGTCATGGCATTGGCAGTCATCGAATCTTGGTATAATAAATATGATGCAGTTAAACCGGTGACCCCAACACCACCGGCAATGAATTTTTGAACCAATGGTTGGTTTACAGACTTGAATGCTGTTTTAAACATGGTGTAATTGATTCGTCGTCCTAGCAAGAAAGTGGATGTTGTATAAAATGAAGAAAGGACAAATTCCAAAACTGTCTAAATTGTGATGATAATTTTTCAAAGTCCAATTTTGCTAGTTTTTCCTCTGGTGTGATGAGAATCTAGATGGATCAATTTCTCGAGATAGGAACAGCTCAGTTCAATTTTTGGAGGCTTTAGAAGACTGATGTTTTCAAACAGTTTGATTTCAACGCTATGCCAGAGCTTATTTTTTTTTTTTCTTTCGTCCTTTTTCTTATTGGTAAAAGAGAATGAAGAGAATGAATAGTAAGATGGAAGAGAAAATTGAAAAAAAGTTGAGTGTGTACTGCATATAAAAGTGCTCTTTATAGTCAAATTTATAAAACAACAATTGTTATTGGTTACAATTTTCACTCTTGTTGTATCTCTTTACTCTTTCTTCTTTTTTGTCGCATCTTACATTGTCACAAAATATACATTTAAGACATCGAAGGCAGGATACTTGTGAACAAGCCCATAAGATGATATGTTCTATCACTTCTATTATTGTGATTCATGACAGCCACTCCATTGAACTGGCTGACTTGCAGTCGTGCTTAAAGGTACCATTTCGTTTGCATTATACACTTACGGAGGACTACCAAAAGGACAAACACCAAAAAGAAACACTTTGAAGCATTACTTTAACCTCCATTTAACAATATGACCTATCCAGAGCTGAGTCTCAAATCTAGTTGCCACACCCACTCCTGTCTTATGATACTAACTTGTCAATTGACTATCACCTACCATTTTTCTTCCGGATTCTTCTTATACTCGATGTAAGCATCCCAATTGAAAATACTAATCTCGGTTTCATTCTGAATACCCCAGTCCCATAACGACTTCTCGGCAGTGGCTGCCCCTCTCTTCATAATAACCCAATCGTCATCATTTTCAAAGTTTATTACTAAATTCATGGATTTTGAACCATGCGCTTTGGTGTATATCTTTAAAGAATCATACTGTACATTTCTGTATGGTCTCAAGCTTCCAATGGTGTTTATTTCTTTGAGTACTTGATCAAATAAAGTCTTTGAAGTAGTTGATTTCAAGTCTATATCTTTTATGATCAAGTTTTTCACGTTTCGATACGGGAATGACTTTATTATCCGAATGGTGACTAAAGCGTCCGTGGCGGGTCGGACATTCGATGTCAATGGCTCTGTGTCAGACATAGTTATATCGAGTCGATATCATCACGAGGTGATAACAAGCATCATTTGATTTTTCCCATGATACATAAAAAGTCAATTGACTGCTACCATTAATTTTAGTTTAGGTAATGTTAAATCAAAGAGAGGCCCCAGTGTAACTATATTCATGACATGAGAGCTAATTGCATAGTCTGCTCAATTGTAAATTTCTGAAGGACCTTTGAAGTAACATAATGTAGGGGTCAACATTCTCAATAGTGTTTTGCAATCGCATTGTAGACTTCAGTCAGTAAGCTCTACAATTATCCTCTAACTCGTCAGGGACGAATTTCTCAAAGTGTATTGGATCATACACCCTTCATCCAAACTTCGTAACATCTACAGCTACGATAAGCCTAGCAAGTAAATGCATTTATTTTCACCTGGTACACAATTACATACTCCCCCTTTTAATGCATCAAATCCTCGAGATACATCGATGGTATCGGTTTTCTTGGACTTTGAACTTTTGAATTCTGATCATCGCTGCCTTGCGACTGGCTTTGACTCTCCTCATGTAATGATGGTGGAATTGAAGGATTGTGTTGAGCCACCGAATAATCGCTATTATTCATCTCATTGTTTATGTATAAACTTGGCACTAATTGAGAATGCCTGTTGGTGGCAGGAGATGGACTTGCCAAATTCGTGGCTGAGCCACCTAAGGACAAGTTTGTCAATGATGGATTGTATGACTTGGTCTTTTTATGTTGCATAACTTCCGCAGTTGGTGAAATAAACATTTTGGTCAAATCGTGCTTTGAAGCAGGAGCAGCCACATCAGATTGATAAATGGTGGAATTGTCCCCAACTTGTGAACCGCCACCTGGCAAGTTAGCAAATGATCTATTCAATAACGGTAGCTTCGATATTGAAGAGCCGTGGTGATGACTCTTGTACTCAAAGTTGTTGAGTGTTGATGTGGGTGTCATGTTTGAATATCCGTATGCATTATTGTTGTTACTTTCATACTTTTCATACAAAATTCTATCGTTAGTGCTGGTCTTTTTGGCAACTCTTGATGCAGTACAAGAAACAATCAAATGATACAAAATGAACCCAAGAAGTATGGCTCCCACTATTGCCCCTACTGCAATAAACACTGTGCCTGAAGGGTTGTGTTGTCTAATAATAAAAGGATTGTTGCTGTTTGGAGGAACGGAAATGGAAGGAGTAGTATAAGAATCACTGGAAGAAGTCAATGAAGGCATACCCGTTTCAGCATTTGTTGTTTCCGAGTCATCTCGTTCTACCAATGTCTTGGTTGCAATCAAAAGTGTTGTCACTAGATCTTCTCGATTCATGTTGATGATGGCTGGTTTGCTAATCTAAATCGAAAGCTGATTTTCAATCTCTTTCCTTAAATTTTTGTCTTTTTTTTTTTTTGTTTTTTTTTTTCTCTGTTTGGAACTTCGCCTGATTTTGATTTGATTTGATTTTGATCTATATGCAACATGAGTTATTTTTAGAACATGTTAAAACTATGAAACCGTTATATAGTATATAAGTTGTTTCACTCACTATACCAAATCCCTTCTTTTTCTTTATTGAATTGCTTGCGAAACCAATTCCATATTTCAACACTATCACAATCATCGACAAGACGTGGTTTGAAATGGGTGTATTTGGCATGGTATTCCGTCATGTTCCCAGTTTTACAGTAGATTAGTTTTGTACTGTATGGTTGTTCATACTCGTCTTCCCCATTCTCCATTTCCCATGGCTTGGGTATGGGACTATCTGAGAAGTGAATCAATTTGATCTTTTGCAACATTTTTATTGGATCCCAACCTCGGTTCGATCGTTTTTTGATAAACGGTAGATATTGCGGTTCAACAACAAATCTTTCGTGCCATGGCTCACGAAACTCGCCGGTTAGAACTCCATAAACACGATGTGGTAGAATGCCAACGTTGATGTTTCCCTTTGCTAGTTCATTGTCCAAGTACTTGTTCAAAATCTCCATGTCGTACTCTGATTTCTTTCTCAATTTTTTTCTGTTTGTTAGTGACCAATGTATTGGATTATACACATACTTCATTATATGGTCAAATGTTGTTCTAGAAGGTGTCACTACCATTACGTGGTTGGCAAAAAAGTTGCGTGGATTGTCGAATTTGTGTGCTTCGAATACCAACGAGGGTAGCAATCTCCAATTCTTGGTTTCAGATATGTCATTGACCAATTTTCTCATCCGCAACCCGTACCTTTTGGAGTCAGGAATCTCCACCTTCTTTTTGTATTTCAATGAAGATTTTCCTTCAACGACATTGTTTAACCAATACGCCTGTGGCAAAACAAATTCAAGCTCCCTTGGAATCTTGAATAGCTCATCTATGTTAGAGTGTGAGCTAAATATCTCGCCATTGTCAACTTTGGGACGAATTAACATCGAGTCAGAATCAAAGTAAACAATCCTTTCAAATTCAACTTGATTGAAAACATGAAATTTGGTAAATGAAGCTGCCCATGGAGTATCATCGTTGTAGTAAACCTTAACCAAGGGAACTGGCTTCAATGTAATATTGTAGTGATTTGCCACCTGATACAAGTTGTTCCATTTATGAGATGTGTGGTGTTGTAGTACTTCATCATACAATATAACCAAATTTGGAATCCGAGTATTGCCGTCTCGAAGATGAGCAAAGTTCATTATTGCTAAGTTGAGATAGTCGTAGTTTGTTGCATATTGCATATATGCCAATCTGTCGGGATTATCCAATGGTTGCTTTTCGTAATAAGATATAACTTCTTCTGGAATCACTTTCAAATGCTTGTTTAAACCTCTTTCTTTGACATTATGTGTATTCTCCAATACATAATGTGAAAACACAAAGTAAAGAATAACAAACACTGCAATTTTAAACTCCCAATTTTTGGCAAACCTCTTCCATTTTCTGTTAGTCGTGCTGTTTGAATCAGGCATTGGTTACTTGGCAACGAGAAGAAGATCAAAAGAAATCGGAAAAATAGAAACGGAATAAAAAAAAAAAAAAAATTGAAAAATGTGCACAGTTAACAGCCGATGAAAATGGATCTACAACTTCAAAAACAATAACAGCTGCAAGAATGTGGCATATTCTTCAAAGTAGCCAACCGTAAATGCCAAAAACGTAAAAAGAAATGCGCAAACCCGGAATCGAACCGGGGGCCCAACGATGGCAACGTTGGATTTTACCACTAAACCATTTGCGCCTTTTGTTGAAATTGTGAGCATGTTTTTGATTCCTACCACGCCCGATTTTGTGTTCCTTAAATTTAAAAATTGGTGTTTACCGCAGCTCTTTCAAATAGCAGAGGGATGAACAACAGTTGAGCGTAAGTGGTAAGAGTGGTTCATTTGCAATTGAAGCTCTCAAAAGCGAGAGGGGCGGTCAGAGAGACTGAAAATACTCATTCTTTTGCAATATCTGAAATTTGTTGCAAAGTAATTCTATCTGTGTTACAGCACCTACTTAGTTTAATATATGGCAATGAGCTTGCTCTTTCCGTTCTCTAGCTTGTGTGATCGCTGCATGGAATGACATGGAATTGGAATAACACACTTCGAAATATACCCATATTATCATCTTTGCATTCACGTTTAAGCCATTCTAGCATCAAAAACCGTTCTTTTCTCATTTAATACTTATTCGCCTTTCTTCCTTCCCCTCTTTTTCTGCCCCCTTTCCTTCGTTGCCAATTAGTTTGCTGGTTTCTGTGACTTTATCAATTCCTCCCTCAACTTTTGCGAGAATTGGTCTTGATTGTCATCATCATCCCAATCCTGTTCCCAAAGTGATTCTTCTTTCAATTTTGCATCTGTAACCCATTTAGACTCGTCGTCTGGGAAATCTTCAAATTCATCATCCTCTTCAAGGGATTTGATTACTTGCTCTTCGTTTTCGGAAACTTCCTGAGTTTTCTTCTGTTCGGCGGATGACATTGTTGTTAATGATTAGCCCTGTTATTATGCAGATTTGTTGTATCTTTCTCCTTTGACGTATGCAACAAAGAATGACTTACTTTGGTGGCGATCAAAAATGTTCTAGGTGGATTTTTCTTTTTGAAGATTTATTCGCGACCATTGGAATCTTTTTGCGGGAAACAAAAAATTTTCAAAGTTCAAACCGTTTCCACCAGATAGACCCAATCACTACACGCATTCAGCTATGTTCAGCAGAACTCCTCTCGTTGGTAAACTTGTGTCATGCACCAACCAGATAAGGATGTCTTTGCGAAATGTTGGATATTTGGGTTGTTTGGCCCCAAATGAAGGCTCGACTCAGGGATACAAACGTCTAGGACGTGGACCTTCTTCCAACAAAGGTAAAACATCAGGACGAGGTCAAAAAGGTCAGAAAGCAAGAGGGAAAGTTCCAATATGGATGGAAGGTGGTCAAACTCCATATTTCAAGCAAATGCCAATGGTGGGTTTCAGAAATGCACACAATGCCAAAGCATACCACGAGGTCAACTTGAGCAAGATCCAAGATTTCTGGAACACTGGCAGGATACCATTGAAGGATGGTGATACGCTTACAATCAAGATAATGAAAGAATGTGGTATCATAACGGGAAGCTTGAAAGATGGTGTCAAAATCTTGGGTAAAAGCACAACTGATTATAGCGTGCCACTAAATATCGAAGCCTCAAAAGCAACTGACCAGGCAATAGAGAAAATTGAGAGTGCAAATATGTCATTCACCGCTAGATATTTTTCAAGATTGGGGTTGAGAGCCTTTGTCAATCCAAATTATTTCTTATTGAGAAAAGGTTATGTTCCTTTACAAGCAAGACCAACTAGTCAGAAGGATATTCAGTATTATTCGAACCCAGATAAGAGGGGCTATTTGCACAAGGATCGTTCGATACTCTTAGACCACTTGGATAAAGCTCGTGACGAATTGAAAACCGCAAAGCCAAAAAAGAAATTGTCCAAGTTCAAATCCTTGCTGGAACAGCTTAAGGAGGCATCATCGGTGGGTTTCCAGTCCACAAGCAAACTTGTCAGTGTCAAGGACTTGGCTTGAAAAAAAAAATAAAGTCTAATGTATATAGTATCAATCAAGATCAATGAATAGATGTAACAAACTCTCAACAGTTTCTTGAATGTCATTCCATGATACCTGAACCTTTTCTGAGTCTGTCCTTTTGTTAAAACTATAGTTAAACTTACGAAGTGAAAACATTGTTGCTTTGTGGGTCATTTGGTATATTTCCTTTATCTTCAACTTGTCATTAATTGATTCTGTTTGGTTCATTGAAAGGCCACGAATTCTCAAGCCTGATTGAATAATCTTATTTACGGCTGTACTTATTTGCTCTTGAGTAGATAGAACCAGTGATTTGTTTGGCTTCGGTTGAGTTCTTAGGAAAGGATTACCTTCTTGCTTCTCTTTTAGTACCCTATCAAACGCAGTCACAGCTGGTGATGATGTTGTTGTTGACTTCCTCTTTGGCTTCACAAATGAATTTTCCAAAGTCTTATCCTCTTCAAGGAAGTCTCTTGTGTATTTCAATTTGGAAAAGTCCAAAACAAGGCATCTCACTTGCGTTTCATAATAAAACACGACGTACTTTTCTTCGCCAATTTTTGTTAAAAGACCATGTCTGAAGTCCGCATTTGAGGTGATTTGGAGAAGTTTTTGTTTGAAGAAGATTTCCGTTTGTGGGTCATTGCTAAATATCAGCAACGATTTACCATCTATAAGAAAGATGGGTAACTTGTTGCAATCAATGTACGAAATGAACTCACAAGAACCAACTATTATCATAGAATTATCCAGATCCGACCAAAATTGAACGTCGTTATAGATGCGGTCTGCATCACAAATGGTGGTTGTAGATACGAGGTTCATGTAATTGATGAAGCGTGCATACAAAAGTTGAGAGAGAGACTCAAGATTTTGTTTTGTCAATTCCTTGATGCGTCAAGAACAAGGATTTCAGATCCTGATTAGACTTTGACTACGAATAGACTGTTTAGAATCCAAGGGCGCCAATTATTTCCAGAGTTCGTAGAGGATGCGAGTCTCCTTGTGGGTATGGTCCAGCTTACTGTTCTCTTTACACGATGGTATAAGCTGAGCTGAATCGTTCCTCCACAATGTTCTGATCTTCCCTTACGGCAATAAAGGACACAATTATAGGTCAAGTTTAGTTATGTCTCAAGACCACTACTCACATGGTAGTATATGTCAGGCCTATCGCACAGTATTATCAAACTCATCTCCAATTTGTCCCCTCGGCATTAACTTCGGTGTCGCCTTTTCGATATTTTTAAAAGAGAGAGAGAAAAAAAAAATCTGATAAAATACCCGATGATTATCTTTTTTGGTTAATACGAAAAACCACCATCACCGATTTCCGAGTCTCATCCTTTCGCGTTCAAGCTGTGTAATTTTACTAAGAGGATCACCTGGAGTGTTGAAAGCTGTAACATACGTGGAGCCAAAGAACGATAACTGTATTCCTCATTTTTGAAGCAAGATATACACTTTCGCATTTACTGCTTGATTTAGACTGCCAGTATCGGAAACTAAAAACATACAACAAAAAAATGTCAACAAAACAAAGGGTGTACTCTATATCGAAGGTCTATTCGGACGTCAATAGCAAGAAACCTTCAGAATATTGGGATTATGAGAATCACAAGATAGGTTGGGGAGAAATAAAAAATTACGAAATTGTCAGTAAGATAGGAAGGGGGAAATATTCAGAAGTATTTCAAGGAATAAATGTATTGAATGATGAGCCATGCGTGATCAAAGTGTTGAAACCTGTGAAATTGAAGAAGATTTATCGGGAAGTTAAGATTTTGCAAAATTTGACAGGTGGACCCAATGTTGTGGCACTTCTAGATGTGGTTCGCGATGAGCAATCAAAAATACCTGCTTTAATCTTTGAAAAAGTCAATAATGTTGATTTTAGAGTTTTGTATCCCAAGTTCACTGTGAAGGATATTCAATACTATTTTACGCAACTTTTAATAGCGTTGGATTATTCGCATTCAATGGGTATAATACATCGAGATGTGAAACCACAAAACATAATGATTGATCCTATGAATAAGAAGTTGAGATTGATAGATTGGGGCTTGGCTGAGTTTTACCATGCTGGTATGGACTACAATGTCAGAGTGGCTTCGAGATACCACAAGGGCCCAGAGTTGTTGGTTAATTTGCAGCAGTACGACTACTCGCTTGATCTATGGTCAGTTGGTTGTATGTTGGGAGCAATAATATTCAAGAAAGAACCGTTGTTTAGAGGTGATTCAAATAATGACCAGTTGGTTCAAATTGCTAAAGTGTTGGGAACAGAAGGCTTGATGAGCTACGTAAAGAAATATGGTATAAAATTGAGTCAGGATTACGATGGCATTTTAGGCAATTATTCAAGGAAGCCGTGGAAATCGTTTGTAAATAATGAAAACAGGTACTTGATCAGTGATGCTGTTTTAGACTTGATTGACAAGTTATTGCAATATGACCATCAATTGAGACCAACAGCAAAAGAAGCCATGAATCATCCATTTTTCAAATTACAGAGCTAAAAGAAGATTGAGTGGGGGGGGGTTGAGTGCATGCGGAAATGGTTCTGCAGGGCGGGTTTCGCTAAATAATGTTTGTAAGAAAGAGGCTTTTTGTGACGGTTGATGTTGCCAATAACAACTAATTAATAGAAATTTATATCGGATCCTACATTGACAGTGTGATTGGTGATGATTCAAATATGGGTAAAGTCAGAGTTTTAGTTGCAGCTTATGTATGGTATATGCTTACTTTATTCTTGTGCAATCACATGCAGTATACACACAGGATTGCCAATTCAATACACCTTAGTCTCTTTGCTGTAGACTAAACCACTCTTAGTCCTCAGTTGTAAACAAATTGACTTTCTTAGCGTCATGCAAGTCTAATGCAGTACTTTTCTTCTGGATTATTTTTTTTTAGGATTACAACGCCTCTTCTCTACAAAAAGACATTAAACGATAAAAAATTCAAACAGGAAAAAAAAAAGAATCAGAAAAACGTAAACACACCACGTAAATCACTAAAAAAGACGATTCAGACAACGATCACACACACATTACACACACAGAATTTTTCTTGCACAGCTCATTGATCGTTATTTTGATCCAGTGAAGAGTCAACCAAAAAACGTTTCCCCATACTTATTCACTCCTTTCCATTCAATTCTATTATTACAAATGCCACTCTGTGCGAGTTCCCCCAAGACGAGTACGTATCATCTTTTCATCATAAGCCTCACATTGAAAAAAAAAAAAGTTGTGTTACTAACTTTTCATAGTTCAAAGAAAAATTGTCATCCTAGGAGATGGTGCTTGTGGAAAGACTTCGCTATTGAATGTTTTCACAAGGGGGTATTTCCCTCAGGTTTATGAACCGACTGTGTTTGAAAACTATGTGCATGACATATTCATTGATGGGCAATCAGTTCAATTGTCACTATGGGATACGGCAGGACAAGAAGAGTTTGATCGATTACGGTCCCTTTCGTATTCAGATACCCATTGCATAATGTTGTGTTTTTCAGTTGATTCTCCAGACTCACTCGAGAACGTACAATCAAAATGGGTTGGAGAAATTGCCGATCACTGTGAAGGAGTCAAGCTTGTTTTGGTTGCATTGAAATGTGACTTGAGGAATGATGAGGACGTCGATAATCTGAATCAACAGTTTAGTCAAAGCAATCCTTACTCGCCACAAAAGAGGCTTATCAGTTATGACCAAGGGTTAGCAGTAGCGAAAAGGATCAATGCCTCCAGGTACTTGGAATGTTCTGCTAAAAAGAACAGAGGGGTTAACGAAGCATTTTCAGAGGCTGCGAGAGTTGCATTAAATGCTAAACCAAAGGGTGCTAATGACGATATACAAGATAAAAAAAGTTGCGTAGTAATGTAATAGGATATTAATGATCTAAGGACGTTTCTCTCTATTTGAAGGGGTAGCTTTGTAGCTCTTTTCTAGCATCCCATATATCTTCTGAGCTTCCTTTTGCTTTATCCTCTAGTAGACGTTTTTTGAAAAATTCCTGGATTTTGATTCGACTGCTCAACTCTTTGTCATTTAATTCCTCCAACGACTTATCCTTTCCTTCCACTAAGGAACCATGTTTGATAGCAAACCAAAACTTTTCTCTTTGCCTTTGGCATGAATCATATGACCCATATCTATAGTAGTTTTTAAATTGACCTCCTAATGAAAAACATGCAATAAGCTCATCCAAAGCCGTCATGATTGAAAGTTTTCCTGGATACTCATTCAAAATGGTGTTTTTGTTTATTTCTTTGATTACTTCGTTTCTTTTCTGTTGTATGTCAGCATTGGCATTCTGAAATTCGCGCCATAATTCTTCGAGTTCAGGCTCTTCCTTGGACATTATGAAGTCGATGATGTTTGGTGAATCAATCAATTGTAATAAAAAAAAAAATGAAGATGAAAAAAAAAAAAAGAGAGCCAAAAATGTAAGAAAATAATTAAATGCTCTCAGCAGGATTCGAACCTACGATCTCCTCATTACTAGTGAGGTGCCTTACCAACTTGGCCATAAGAGCAGTTTTCATGTAAAAATCTGTGCTGAATATATATAATGCTAAGGCAAGAATTAATAACACGAATATTATTCACTTTACCCAAAGTGCCCGTAAGAACTGGCTATAAAGCCTGTTTGATGTGAAATACTTACTCTACAAGATTGCAAACCTTTTTTTTGATTGGTGAATGATTTAGTTATGCCTAATTTTATATTGATTTTGCTACAAATTGGAACAAAATTGCCGCAAAAATTTTTGGAATTCGAGAGAAGTTTTCTTAATCAATGAATGTCAACTTTCCAGTAGACATAGAGCTACATGTATAAACTTTACACCTGTTTATGATTGATTGAGCTATTTACAGTTGCTTCTTTTTGGACTTCATTTTATGACCTGCATCACTAACTTGCCCCCCCCATCAACAGAATTACCAGTTTGGGAAACTAATTTTGTGCGTAATTTGTTTTTTAATCGAATCTTGGAGATAGACAATTACACGGCTTACTTACTGTGAGGATGAAGCAACCAAAGGTGCCGCTCACGCCATATCGTGATTTAGCCTACCGTGTCAGGCAGTTAAAGCCCATCTTAAACGTTATCAAACGTCAACTACGCATTATTGTATACATCTATCGTATCAGCACCAAGAATGTCATCAAAGCAATACGAGCAATCTTCCTTCAAAGGTCAACTATCGTGGTCGCTATTTTCGCCTATCTTTGCGAAGTGGTACCAAATCTCTTAAAGAATGCAACGAAACATCTTTTTGAATTAAAGGCGAAAGGATTTCTGAGCGAAGCATGGCAGATAATTATTGCCCCATTACAAGCCGATCGTCTGCCTATCTTTATGATTCGCTTAGTGGCAACTTTGAATGCCATGAATCCAATATTTATGAAGCTTTTGTATCCTTATGTTGATGGAGAATATTTTCTTTTCACAACGACATTCCTTGCTGGTTTGGTGTCATCAATTTTGAATTTTCCTAGGTTTCAAGAACTCAAGATCGAAGAAGACAAGTTTTACACTTTTGATTGGACGTGTATATTGGTCACAAAGGCGATTGATACGGTAATATCCACCACAGTTTCTCCTCATGTGTCGGCTCATACAAATGACTTGATAGACTTGCTGGTCATTTTGGTTTCTACATATTGCGTCATGACTGCTTGGTGGTTCAAACCTGACAAACTTAGTCCTCAAATGGTGAATTGGATTACAAAAATGACTCGTATAGATCCAAGTGTACAAAAGGGAGTACAGGAGTTACACGAGGGCACAGTGAGTTACACTACACAAGAAGCCTCCCCCGAGCAAGACAGCTTCCAGAGTTTTGCGGCTCTGAGAGGAAAGAATTCAAAGTTGGGAGATTTAACACAACACGAAAAACTTCCCTGCGAGGTTTTACATGAGTTTACAACACACAGCTGCCTCAAACACACCTTTGACATTTTTGTATCCCAGTTTATATCCAGTTTAAGATTCTACTCCTACGTCAATTTATTCACATTTGTCTTTTTCAGAGGCTTTAGAGGTAATATGAGGAAAGTGTGTTTGAAAACAATCAAGTCGTCATTGTTTGTTAGTTCGTTGACTACAATACATTGGGGGTGCATATGTTTTATACGAAACCATCATCCCAAATGGTTTGGACAAAAATATTGGGACATTTTGGGTATCAAGATTGGATCAGCTCTTGCTGGATTGAGTGTGTTGTTTGAAAGTGCCAAAAAACGTCAAGATTTGATGCTATTTGTAACACCAAAGGCTTTGGGTACTTTTTTTGATGCAGCCGATAGCACTAAAAGAAGACAGTTGGAGACTGCTGCTTTTAGTTTTAGTTTTGCAATATTAGTGGCTTTTGCTCGACTGAGTCCAGCAAGATTGAGAGGTGTCGTTGGTAAAGGATTGAGCTACATGGTAATGTGATAGCTTCATTGTGTCCGCAACTTGTATACTGCTTTTACTGCATGTTGTCGTATACAGCCTCCGCCATTTTATCAATATCGTCCAATGAAAGCGCCACCATTTCATCTTGTCCTTCTACGCCATCATCACACATGTCTGCATTCTCCTCACCAGCTTTTTCAAAAGTTATATCCGACTTACCAACTGTGTCGGTAGTTTTCTTGACGTCATGAGCAAGTTTCCTCAACTGACCTTCGGTGACGCTATCGCTGATCAAGTATACACACAAATCCTCCAACCATATCTTGTCGTAAACGTAATAAATGTCATGAAATCGAAACAATTCTTTCAAATCCAATAATGACAGAAGTACAAGTCTCTTCCCTCCTCGTAGGACGTAATACACATCGCCCCATACTTTTTTACACAAAGCGAAGCTTCGATGAAGTGGGTAAGTCAAAGCTCTTCTAATGCATGTTATGACTGCTGATCTCAACAAATTGTCTGAACCATTAATTGTTAGTTTGGAATCCAAAAAGGAAAATTGAGGTGTTATTTTGCCAATTGTCCAAGCACTTTCAACATTGTGTTCTCCTTCATTTTCCCGAAGGTCAAAGTAGTATGCAAACAAAAGACAAACAATAGTAACTAAAACTTCAATTTTATACTGTTCATCTAGCAAGTACGACTTTCTCGGTAATTGCATCATTTTCTCTTGCTCTTCCTTGGAAAAATCAATTGGCATTATAACAGTCCGTTCATCTTCATTTAATTGTTGTTGTGATTTGTACCACTTAAGAAACTTTTGAACCGTGGGATTCGTCCACTCGATCAACTCTTTAAAATTCTTGTCATCATCAGCGGTGGGATGTTTCTCCATAATGTAGTCAGCTGCGTATATCTCAGGGTCAAACTGTATATTTTCCTTTATTAGTCTTTCAATAATACGATCAGTTTCTGGAGTTGTTTCAGGATCACCTAGCCCGTTGATATCATTACCATTGGATACACTTACGCCAACGATTCCATCATATTGATTATCAAACCCATATTTGACATTTGCAGAAATTTTAAGATCCTTAGTACTACCTGCATCCAATGTCGGATTAACAGGAACTTCTTGTTTAACCTCCCAATCAAAATCCTCGCCCTCTTGCAAATCTTTTTCAGCTTGATCGTTGCATACCTCATTATTGACATCCAATTCCTCAATTAGAGGTTTCTTTTGCTTTTGCTCATCTACCTTATTCTCATTGGTTCTTGCAAGTAACTTTGAGGTCAAATCCAAGTCAGGAAAAAACTGTCCCTTATTCTCCTTTGGTATCCTAATCTTTACACATTCCGATTTGGAATCATATTCTGCATGCGATCTTTCATCGTCTACGCATGGGTATGGCAATCTCAATCGTAAATAGTATGGAGGGAGTGAAAATCTGAATAAGTCGTAGTCAACAGTCATTTCAATATTTGGTGCACTGAATCTGACATGCGAAATTTTGACGTCAATGTATATAAACTCGTCATCCTGGTTGATGGTGAAAAATGGAGTAAGCATGACTGTCCCGGTGGTGCTCTATGCAATTGATGTAAGGCTGAAGAGGGGGGGATAAAGTATACAGAAAATTCTGTGATGAGATTGAAAAGTTCCATGAAGATCCACAAAAAGTTGCAAATAGATAGCGGAGATGAGAAGAGAGAAGAAAAAAATTATTGACTTCAGTTGTAGCTAGCCTACACAATACCATCCGTCAAAACCCCCACATAAATGAGTCCAGTTGAAATACATCCTTCTACAGACAAGCCAAAGGTTGCAAGGAGAAGATTTGTTGGAAAAAAACCAAGTTCGGACGTTAAAGCCTCGGCTGAGGATCAACCACTTGTAAAATCAAGCATCAAGCGTCACATCGGAAGGGCAGTCAACCAAATCCCTGATGATATCTTGAACGATAAAGATTTAAATGAAGCTATAAAACTATTACCTTCCAACTACAATTTCGAGATACACAAGACAGTATGGAATATACGAAGACAGAATGCTAAACGAGTAGCATTGCAAATGCCAGAAGGTTTACTTATTTATTCATTAATCATTTCAGACATATTGGAGGAGTTTTGCCAAGTTGAAACTTTGGTAATGGGGGACGTATCATATGGAGCTTGTTGCATAGATGATTTCACAGCCAGGTCGTTGGATTGTGATTTTATTGTCCATTATGCGCATTCGTGTCTTGTTCCTATTGATGTTACTGAAATCAAAGTGTTGTATGTATTTGTCACAATCAACATCGATGAAAGCCATTTGATAAAAACAATAAAGAGGAATTTCAATCAGGGTGCGCAAATCGCTATATTTGGCACCATACAATTTAACCCCACAATTCACAGTGTCAAGGCAATTTTGGAAAATGATGCTGAAAAGCCCATTTATTTGATACCTCCACAAACGAGACCATTATCCAAGGGTGAACTATTGGGATGTACATCAGCAAGGTTGAACAAAGACCACATCCATGCAACAATATATGTTGGCGATGGAAGGTTCCATCTCGAGAGTTCAATGATTCACAATCCTGATATTCCAGCATATAGGTACGACCCATATGACAGAAAATTTACTCGCGAGTATTATGATCAAAAACAAATGACACGAGTTAGGGAAGATGCAGTAGTTACAGCCAAAAAGGCAAAAAAAATCGGGTTGATTCTTGGCGCTTTAGGACGACAGGGTAATCCCATTACACTACAAAAATTGGAAGTTCAACTTTCTCAAAGGGGGATACAGGTTGTCAAGATAATCCTTAGTGAGATTTTCCCACAAAAGCTATCCATGTTTGATGACGTTGATGCGTTTGTTCAAGTGGCTTGTCCTAGGCTATCCATTGATTGGGGTTACGCATTTAGTAAACCTTTATTAACTCCGTATGAGGCAATGGTGATGCTCGAACAGGATACAATGTGGAATGAGAAGTACTACCCAATGGACTATTATGCCAAGGATGGCTATGGTAGAGGACAAATTCCTGCTAGGGAATAGAAAACAAATGCATATTAAAACCATTTTTATCGCTCTATTGAGTTGAGATGTTTTGCTTATACGTTATATAAACCTCATCAATACCCAACATTGTTGCCAATTCAAAATCTGACCAAGTAAAGTTGTATTCTATGTACTCTTTGTTGATTGAGTCCAATTTCTCGACAAATTTGACAAACTCTAAAAATACATTGTTGACCACCTCGGTTACAGTTACTGGTGAATTCAATCGAAGCAACAGCTGCTGTATTTCTATCATTGCATTGGGGACATACTCTTGCAACATCGAATCCACTTTTTGCAACTTTTCCAAACTGTATAATTTATTTTCTTTAATGGGTTCATAAATTGATGGTTCAAAAAAATCATCCGAGAACGGACAAATCATATTAATGATATTGTAATAGTCATACAATCCGCAATGTTGAAGTAGTGTAGTAAGTTCCAATTCGGTCAACTTGGCGACTAATCCGTTGTTCAAATCATTGATTTCCAACACTTTATCTGACAACAATGATATCGGCATGATTTTTGACTGAATCAAGTCTAGAAAATTAAATCGTATAATGTATGAATCCCTCTTGGTAAAAATGTTGTTATCGTGCACATGGTCAGTAAACACTTTGATTGGTTGGTTAATGATCAAGTTCAAAAACCTATCGTTTTCTTCTTTCGATAAATGAAGTATGGTGTCGCTAGTCACTTGATCAACCATTGGTAAAATCTCCGCATAAAAATCAATGATCCATTCTGGCGGTTGTAAATCTAGATTCAACTCCAATCTCGCCAGAGTACTCGATGAAATAGTGGCAATCTTGCTGGAAACGATGGTGAATATGCGATCTTGACATGCGCGTACCAACACCTTCATTGTGGAAACAAGATCTTCCGATTGATGCAATTGTTTATCAAACATCATTGAGTAAAGTTCAACCAAGTTGAAAATTTGAAAAATTGTGAGCAACTTGGTTTCCGTTGAGATGATTTGTTCAATCTTTGACTTTATGGGTTTCGACAATGCTTTCAAAATCATATCGGTTACATTTTGAATAATACTATCAAATTGATGATCATCATCGTCGCCCATGGTAAAAATATTGGTAATTGTCTCCGATTCATTCACGGCAATTGAGTGAATGTATGCAAGGAAGTCACCAACAAAGCGAACAGGATCATGTGCCGATAAAAAGAGGGGCCTAATATCAGTACTGCTGGATGCTGCACTTTTTGCACTAGGACGTCTTTCTGTGGATGGCCCTTGTGATTCATCCTGCCCTTGAATTTGGTTGTAAAACTCATGTAACAAATCTTTCGATCTTGACTCACTAAATTTGTTGATAATCTCACCAAAGCGGTCTTTGTCTTTAAGAAATTGAAAACAATTATGCAATGTAACAAACCGACTTTTAGAATTTAGCGAATACAAATTGTCCAATGTTCGATGACAATAATGCACAGCACGTTCAATAGCTTTGTCTATGATACCATTTGTCTTTGACATGATTTTCAAGCCCAATTGAGGGTTGTCCTCGGCCAACAAGATTGAGCAGTCCTCTACAATTCTTTCCGCTTTTCTCAATGCAACAAAAAAGTCATCATTCAAATCTCCTTGAACAAGCATATACTCTTCATATTCACTCAACGTGAATTTGTTTTTAAATGCACTCAAAAGTTCCTTTTTGATTCCAATCAACTGTTTTTCTTCATATAATTTATTGACAGTTGTGTTAAACTCATGCAGGAATTCAAAGTTCTTTTGTAAACGATCATTCGTTTGTTTGTTCAAGTCATTCAATTTTTTCAACTTTGCTTCGACATGTTTCAACTGTTTCACGATTGGTTGATACTCCTTCAATACAGTTGCCTGATTCTTGATCAATTCATGCTCGATACGACTCTTTAATTTCTTTCTTGATACAGTGCCCATGAACCCCGGCTCAACTAGTTCCTGATAATACTGAACATCGTGATCCAACTTATCTTCAAGACTTGAGAATATTTCTCTCATTTTGGTGTCACTGATTGAACCATTCAAGACTCTCGATAAACGTGTGCTTAGCGAATCAGTTACGTTTTGATTTGTAGTGTCAGACTTTGAAAGTAATTCTTCTTTTTGCAAAATCGACAAAGATAGCTTGGCATATTTATCCATGACATCATTCCCCTGTGACTGGGGGTTAGTTGTGGTAGCTGCAGTGGAATCATTTGTGGTCGATGTGAAATTTCTTGATAAACTGAATCCGGAAAACTTTTTGCTAAAGTTTTCCAAATTTGACGCTATCGGTAGTGACAATGCAGGTTGTGGCTGAGGTAGATTGACATCTTTATCATCAGTATTGAACGTGTCAAATTCCACGAAATCCATTTGGCGGGAGGGGGTGGTATAGATGTACCTGTCGCTCTTGTTACAAGGATCAACTTGGCCGACCTTTTTTTTCTCTCTCTTTTATTGATCGCTAACAAAAGTTTGAAAATATTTAACAATATATAGATCACCCGTATATTCACAATATTCAAAGCTATACACAGAACTGAAAACATCACACATCAATGAGAATAGCCTCATTGGGTAGTACCGTAGAAACTCACGTAAAAAGAAAGGTCTAACTCCATTGTAAAAAAAGAAAGAAGCAAACACACAGCGTCACCTTAAAATCACCTTGAAATGAAATGAAATAAAAAGTGCTCGATGCGAGCAATGCACGAAGGTTAGAGCAAACTGGAACAAAGTGCTATCTAGGAGGGGATATCCCCGCACCTAATTGGTTTATGTTGTCAAGTCTTTGATGCTCAAACCTGATCTTGGTTTGTTATTGTATGCAAATGATTTGTTTAACTCCGCGGCTAACAAAATTGAAGAAATACCATCTTCCATTTTCTGATTCCTTTCCACCTTCTCGACGGGGCCCTCATCATCTGTCTCGTCTTCCCATGCAGAACGACCGTTTGAACTTTTAAGTCGGTCTATTGGCGGTAATTGTTTGTTAATCCCATTGGCACGTTTTTGACTCAACGATTGAAGACACTTTGACGCGTTAACAATTTCAAGCAAGTCAGTATATGATTGGCACTTGCTTCGGGCAGTTGGTGGGACAGTTGATTTTTCCGTGAAAATGGAGCTCAATGATTCACTGCTGGTAGAGGTAGATTGATTCTGACCAAGATTGTGCCAAACAGCTGTAGAAGTGGAAGGAGTTTGGTGTTTGTAATTGTATGACTCTGTTTGTTGTGGAGAGCACTCGTCGAGTAACGGACCTGCACTTGTCGGCGAAAAAGTTCCCACAGGCGGAAGCTGTTCCACATTGACAAACTTTGAATTGTTTATGCTCACGGGTGACACCAAACTTGCCGATTGCTCCAACTTGATTGGATTTTGTTGATTCATTAGTTCCACCATTACTGGTGATGAGCTTCTTGAATCGCGCGGTTGTTGAGCGTTGGTGGACACCTTGACGTGTTCCTCCTCCTCCTTGGGGTTCTCCTCACTATAATTAGAAATGGATTCTGCTAAATCTACCTTGCAATTCTTCAAATCATCCAACCTCAATTCGCCATAGCCTGTGTCATTAGGTTGCAAACACGACTCTGGGAAATCAACACCAAAGATTGGAATTAAAGCAAACCTAATGTGATAACAAAATCTTTTAGCTAAAACCTTGCACAATCGGAAAGGCAACCAAGTTCCTTGAATTTTCAAAAACCCACCTCTTATGCGTTTGATATAAGCTTGGTACTGTTTTGGTGTAGATTCAAGCAACTTTACAATATCAGCCTTCATGTGAGAAGCACTTGGTGGAGCCGCGCCATTAGCACACAATGATGCTTTCCAAATTCCCGTCAAATGGACATATCCCGTCTCGTAATCCCAGATCACCCAGTGATCATTGATCATGTATTCAAATACAGTAAGAAAATTTCGTTGTGGATCCAAAGCAGACGTGGCATACTTTTTGGTATCAATATTTGGATATATGGTTGTATTTAGTTGTTGCACATTTGCAGATGGAATTTTGTTCGCAGTTGTTAGACTAGAAAAATCCTTGTGAACAGGGTAGTGTATTGCCTTTTCGTTAAAGACAAGTGTTTGCCTTGGTTTTCTATTATAGATCAGAGATCCTGTTTTGGTATGCAGTTTGCCAACTTTAATTGATCCATTAGAAGCAGACTTTCTTCTTTTTCTTTTGTCCAGTTTACCAAGTTTTTTCACTTTTGACGGAGTGGTTTTGGTTTCGAGGGGAGTCTGTGATGTCGCGAGAGTGGCCTGTGATGCGTCGTTTCTGTTGACCCGGTGGCGCACTTCAATTGGCTGCATGTGTTGATTATAAGGCGATGCCAAAGTATTACCTATAGTACCAGTAGGCATAGATGGAGGACTCATGAGTGAAGCAGGGTAGTTTGGACTGTTGTAACTTCCCTCTTCTACTGGATGTCTGACAGCGTATGGTGAAAGGATAGGCGAAACTGGCGAGATTGGTGAGTTTTGCGCAAACACGTATTGTCTAGTTACAGGCAGGCGTAGTTGCTGCAATTGTTGTGCATGCAACAGGACAATTGGAAAGCGTGATTGTGGAGGGGTGGAGAAGCTGTCATGGTGAGCAAAGGTAGATTGTGATGGAGCCGATGGTGTAGATACCACGTGGGAAGGCATGGGTAACTGCTGTGGCACTTGAAGTTGATTTTCCTTGGGTGACATAATGGTTCGATTTGTCAATTGATGGATAGATGGTAGCTTAGTGGTCAGTTGACTTCCTTCTTGGTTCAAACTGTACACCATCGACGGAAGATGAGTTGTTTGGGGAGATATAGAATACGATGACGCCAAGTGGTTGATGTTGTAGCCAATTGGACTAGATGTGTGATCTGGGGTGGTGTGGTATACACTTGGAAGCATTTTTCTGACGTTGTATTTGGTCTAACGAAGTATAACTTTAACTTTTTTTTTAAAAATAAGCTTTTTATAAAATTTCTTGAATTGCAGATTTTGGACAAGTTGATGAAGTTGTTTCTGCCTTGCAAGGTGGTTCTGTAGCGCTTTGAAAATGAGGCGATTATCGTCTTCTAATGCGAACCTTCTCGTTAATGAGTAAGACGTTGCTTCGACAGATCCAAAAATGACGTTTAACTGAAAGGTACCGCTATGTTTTTTCAATAATGCAATCAACAGCTGCTTCAAGTATCAATGTGGAAAGTCCTTCCCCCCTTGGTTAGTTTTATAAGATTGGAAACCAAAATAAGGTGTGTGTGTGTGTGTGTGTGTGTCTATTAAGTAATATCTTTGGTAATAATGCCAAAAGCTGTCTTTAGTTAAATTGGGTGGTTTCGATACCTGTTTATTGTTTTGTGTAATGTAATATTTCTTCTAGACCGGACACACAGTAAAAGAAGAGCACAAAATTGAGTTTGTCTCCTTTTAAGACAGACAAAAAATAAAACACAAAAATCAAAAAGTGATATCAATTTGGGGGTGCAAAGGGGAGGAGGGGGTGATGACGAAAACAAATGTCAAATCCTCACAATCTATGTTATCGTTTGGAGACTTCACTTATTGGTTAAAGCCCTTTAATCGTTTCTCTGTAGGTCAGTTCAATTTGAATTGAATGTAGTCACAAATCGGTTAATGATAAAGCACACTCGACAAATGGTTCAATTTGATCCTCGATCTGTATGATTTTGGAGGAACCCAATGCTTGTATTTGTCTTTGAATGGCTCTTCGAGATCGTGTGATGCGATTCTTTTCCCCTTGAGCGATTGTACTTCTAGATACTTCAAGGTTTAGTCTAAGGTGGCTGTATCTATTCGACTCTTTTGCTTGATTCACTTGTAACCTGTGAAGTAGTTGCTTTTGTATAAAACCACCTATTGCAAAACTGTTGCGATTCAACAGTGGTAGACGTAGTTGGGGAAGATTCGTTGATTAGTATTGTTGATTTGGTGAGATGACTATGTTACTGTGGTTTGATACGTCTTGAGTCGTGGTGCTCCTATTCAAAGAGCAAGAGGAAGAAGAATGTAGAGAATAGAGAAGTCTCTTGCTTTTAATTACAATGTTTTATATGACCAAAAATTTAACAGAAAGTTGCCCATATATTGACAGGGAATGATTAGAATAAAAAAAAACTGATTTATTACACAAACACCGGGGGAAACAATAGGAAAACTGCATTGGCTGTTCCCACTTGATTTCCTATTGTTAATAAGCGTAGTAGTGGGTATTGTTGTTTATTCTAATTTAATTTTGCTGTTTTGTTCGAGAATCGCAAAACTCATTGTATTGTGCATAATCAATTAGAGTGCAAAAAGTATATATGTACAAACTAAAAAAAAAAAAAAACTCACAATAAAAGACCAATGAGGATCAGAAACAAAAGTTTTTGTTATGTAATATACTTTCGTCTAAACATACCGGCGATACATTGCATAGAACATACCATGTACTTCCAATTGTTAGTTGTTATCAACAAAATGCGTGACATTGTTTGTTACATGTGGAATACTCGGGAGAAAAGAGAGGGAGCAGTAAAACAGGAGATACGGGCGGAGGAAGAGGGGTGTAGCTCTATAATTGTTGTGTTTTTCGTTTTTTCCAAAGGTTGCTATTTACAAAAGCACCTCATCACATTTACCCGATCGTTTTGCCCTAGTTAAAACAAAACCCTTTTAGTTGTTGTTCTTGTCGTTGGTTCTTGTTTCTTTTTTCTTTTTTTTTCTTTTCTTTTTGAGCTTGCTCGAGTTCTCCTTTTGCTGTATGCGTATAATTTGTAAAAAAAATAGAATTAAAACGATGATGTCAACCGTTTGTCTCTCTCTTAGGTTACGTTTGTTGTTCTTGTTTTGCTGCTTATTTGTCATAAAGCAAATCTTTTTGTTAACACCTATGGCCGAGAGAATCAAAGGAGATTTTGCTCAGCCACGACGCCACAATTCTTTCTACTATTTTACGAGTGGTCGGCTCATTTGACAAACTGTATTGGGGCTAACTGTATTAAAAAGAAGCATTAGAGAGATGCGGGTGCAAAAAATAATTCTTACCGAGGAGCAATTGCACAAAAAAGTACTTTGCAGTGCAGTAAGTATATCAAAACGGATCTTATACTCCTTTTTTTTGGCGCATAATTCCTTTATTCGGAGAACACTTCTCTGCACAAACAAAACCTATGCATAATCAACCCTTTCAAAACATACGATCTCGAAAATCTATTTTTAAATTATACCCTTTTTTGACGTTGAATCTTTGCGTAGAAGGAGATGCCACCTATTCCTAGAAAAGGGGGCTTTCTTGTAGATTCGGCGTTTAATAGAGCGAGGACGTTTTCTGCTTATCCCTCACCTTGTTTTTCTCAATATTCGAAAGCATTTTTCACAAGCTGCACAATGGCGTATTAATAAATGCATTTTGTGTTGCATTTGGAAAGCAAAGATAGAAAAAAAAACACATTTTATGAGTGGAAACTCTATCAACAGCATTTGTTTCACTTCTCGAGAGTTTGAATTTTGAAATCATGACGAGGTCTTTCTGTGCAAACTGATGTAATCGTGTCGAAACCATTTTTAAATCAAGTAAGCCAATTCTTCGAGACTACATATCGTATCTCCTCGGGTAAAGTTTACTTTCTTCTGCAAAGTACTCAGTGGGTAATAAATTGGGTGGGTAAATGATCTCCACACTGCAGTCCCCGGGACATTCTAGTTTTCTAAACATCGAAACTTCCCACAAACTTGCCTTGTTCGGAATTATTTTATTATTTTCCTTTGGTAAACCTGAAATTCGAACGACTTTAGAATGCAGGTCTAGACTAAAACGTTTTCGTAGGTATTTGTTTACTTTGATTTTGGCGGAATTAAGATTATAATAACAATCCTCGAACAAATCATACTAAAAAATTCAATTTCATTTTCAATTTCAAATTCGTTGTGGAAAAGCAACTTTATAAAAACAAAGCCCAGTTTTGTGTAATTATTGCGTGCACAGTTTTTGCACCCACAAAGCACAGTTTCGTCTCAAGTGGGAAGTAGCCTTGGGGGACATTTACTCTACCAAGACACCAAATATGACACACCTTATAGAAAACAAAGTCGCGGTGGAAACAAAAGAGGAAGAATCCATTAGGGGAATATCACCCTCTTGGGTCAATTTCGTCGCAACTTCATATATTATTGACTATCGTCACTTAAAAAAGACTGCCCATAAAGCATCCTCTTTAGTTGTTGCACCGTTAAAAAAGCACACACTTGGTTTATTTCTTCTCTGTTTGAATCCGTAAATATATAGAGTTGACTCTTCGATCCCAATTGAGTCTTATCTTCAACCATACAATTGGCACTGGAAAACATCCACAACTTTTTCAACGGCCGAGGTTATATGCAGAATCAAGATAAAAAACAATTTTTTTTTTTTCGCTTTCAAATCTTTCTTGATTCGATAACGTTAACAACCAAACACTTTAACGAACCTACTCAACGATGCACTTACGATTCTACTCAGTTGATTCCAAGCCAGAACCAAGGATAAATCCACATGTATGTAAAACCCCATGTCACCACATCATTTCTCAACCGTCCACTACGATGTACAACTAGTCGATAGGCATTACTTGGCAAATGATTTCATTAAAACTACGATAACAGATTTACACACTGATGGACATATGCTTCAAGGCTGTGGTTCCTAAATTTTTGGTGAAGGTGTCATGTTGTTGCTCTCTTACACGGGGCAATACGTCGCTAGCCCCTTTCAACGAGTTATCCGGTTGTTCCACTTTGCACAAAGTGCAATGACTTCACCAGATAAAGGTGAAAACATATAAAGATTATTGTTCCTTGAAAGGGTTCCACATACTGATATTACTGCAGTGACACACCTATCACCATTGACAGCGTGGCGTTGGAATGCAATAGTTTTCAATTGATACTAACATTCACCTTTTCTTCTTAGACAGTGTTTTATCGACAATTTTCCAAACCATTTATAAAGATTTGTGCACTTTCACTTGGGACGTATTATGGATTGATATATACATGGGAATATTTAGAAAAGAAGAACAATGAACGAGAGATTAAGTATGAAAGTGATCATGATTAACATTTTGGATGTTTGAGATAGACCACTGTCACGCTTGCCATTGAGACGACACTACTCAATTAATAATTTTTGATCTATATAAACGTCCACACGCGGTCATCTATTTCTTCAACCTGTCTGCAACTGCATCCAAGAATTCAAAAGTGGTTACATAACTAGATCTATCAGTTTTGCCCATAGTCAAGGCCAAATCTTTAGTCATGATTCCATCAACTTGTACAGTATCAATTGTAGATTTCTCCAACTTGTCAGCAAAGTCGATAACTTCCGGAGTATTGTCCAATCTACCTCTTTGAGCAAGACCTCTGGTCCAAGCATATATAGATGCAATTGAGTTGGTTGAAGTCTCCTTACCTTGTTGGTGTAATCTGAAATGTCTGGTGACCGTTCCATGAGCAGCTTCTGATTCAAAAGCCGATCCATCCGGAGTAACCAAAACTGATGTCATTAAACCGAGTGATCCAAAACCTTGAGCAACAATGTCAGATTGAACATCTCCGTCATAATTCTTCAAAGCCATAACAAAACCACCTTGTGATTTAATCATTTGGGCAACCATATCATCGATTAATCTATGCTCATACCACAACCCTTGTTTCTCAAATTGCTCCTTGTATTCCTTATCGTAAATTTCTTGGAAGATATCTTTAAACCTACCGTCGTACTTTTTCAAAATGGTGTTTTTAGTTGACATGTATAAAGGCAAGTTCTTACTTAATGCCATTCTGAAAGATGCATGGGCAAATCCATTAATTGATTCATCAGTGTTGTACATGGCCAATCCAACACCAGGACTGGTGTATTGATATACCTTGTGAACTTGAGCTTCACCACCATTATCTGGTGTGAATCTCAATTCTAAAGTACCCGGTTCTTTAATAACCAAGTCGGTGGCCTTATATTGATCTCCAAAAGCATGTCTTCCAATAACAATTGGCTTTTTCCATCCAGGAACAAAACGAGGTACACTGGGGATGATAATACTTTCTCTGAAAACAGTACCATTCAAAATATTTCTAATTGTACCATTTGGTGATACCCACATTTTCTTTAACCCAAACTCTTTAACTCTGGCTTCGTCAGGTGTTATGGTGGCACATTTGACACCTACCCCATATTTTTGAATTGCATGAGCAGCATCAATAGTCACTTGATCACTAGTAGCATCACGATTTTCGATCCCTAAATCGTAATATTTCAAATCGACATCCAAATAGGGATGGATCAAGTCTTCTTTGATCTTGTGCCATATGATTCTCGTCATTTCATCACCATCCATCTCAACAATTGGATTTTTGACTTTGATCTTGTTGGACAAGGTTGCTGATGAAGTGGAGAATGAACGAAGATGGTTCAGCAACATCTTTGCACGGTTAACAGCTGATGCGGAAATCATGATATGCAGAAAATAGGTACCAATCCAGTGTGTGAGTTGAAACGTCTAATAAGTGTTGACAAAGTGCTGATGCAGTTGTCTTTTGGGCACTCTTTTTTTTTTTTCTCTCCGACAAAGTGGTGGTGGTGATGAAAAAAATCTTAAGCGCGATCCGCATCACTCCGATACCGGTCGGGGTGTCGCGATTGAGTCATAAATTATCAGTACCATGAGCGGACTTTATTCTCCGAGAGAACGCTGGTGTCATCAAAGGATGTCAATGGTAGGGAAATACAACTGGAGAGATGATGATCTTTCAAATGTGTACCATGAAAAGGTTCAAGTAGTCAAATTTGTCCTATGACATACTACCTGCACAGTGAGACCATACTAAGATCCGTCGACTGTACTCATGTCCCGACAACTTGTAACTTGTATACACTCTGTGCATATTAGTGTCACTCTTTATCAAGATTTTGTAGAGAAATTTTAAATACAATTTTTTGGTTGCAAAGTCTCGACAATAAACCAAACCCATCAGCTTTACCCTCACCACGACATGGACATCAATTCACACTACATTTACTGTGGCATTTGTTTCAACGACTACATAGAAGCCCAACAATGCAACGATCATCTATTGATGACTTCATGCGCTCACATAAGCTGCAACAGCCACTTTGCTAAAGGTAAGTGTTTAGAAAATGAGGACATTGTTTTAGACACCAAAACTAACATGTTTAAGACGATTCGTCATCTGGGGGTTCCAAACTTCACCAATGTCCTGTATGCGGCAATCGAGATATCACCACAGTGTTCATCGATGAGTCCATTGCACCAGAGTTGAAGAGATTTTTTACACCAATAACACAACAAATTGACGAATTTAATAGCTCATGTAAATTTCAATTCATCACTCTTGTTGAAAAGATTAACCATTTGAAGCATGCTAATGGGAAACTAAAAGAAAAAGTGTCGAAACAAAAGGACTTTCTCTATGCAGCCAAAGAAGAAATCACCCATTTGTACAAATACAAATCACAAGTGGAGAATCTTAAGCAAGAAGTGGGAAATCTCAAGCACAAGATAGAGGAATATAATCGACCAGAAACATTTGAGCTCACGAATGATGATGAAATCGAGTATGGTCGAAATAATGAACAGGAAAATAGCTTTATCCAACCCACCACCATGCGTGCACCAGAAAAGCCATTCAACTTTGCTCTGAGCACCTTCATCAGTAAGATCCATAAACAATCGATAAGTAAGAAGCTAGGGACAAGCGTCCCGCGAGTGGCTGCCACGATCACCACCATGGCTAACACCCACAATCCCAGTAAAAGGTCCTTTTATGCCGAATCAACCAAGATTGGAGAAATCAATTCAGTACATCATCATGCTCCACTTTTATCGTCAGGTACAGCTTCTTCGATATCCAATTCTCGAGCCCAGTTTCAGAGCTTGAATTTGAACAAGTACAGGAATCCAACAGGGAGAGCTGCGACCAGCCAATTGGCCTCAAGATTGACTGCAAACATGCGTGTCGGTACTTTAAACCAAAACAACGATCAGCCCAGTGATTCTGGTGGTGCGTTTCGAATGGCAAATACACATTCTAATATGATCAGCAGAGGACCAGTATTGAATCGAATATTGAAGAAACATTCACTGGGGTCATCTCGACATTTCGGTCATTAAATCTAGCATAGTGGCTGACCTGACTACTGTTTTTGCATGAGTCGATACATTCCGCACACTTTTCAACCTTCAGCAAGGATATATTTTACGTTTGGATGTGATGTTGTAATATATGTAAGTTCTATGTAAAATGCATGAGAGTGGAGAACATATGTGTAGGTCCTTTTATTGTGTGTGTATTTGACCGAAAAATATTATAATAAGCGTGTAGAGAGGTGTGTGTGCCTCATTTAAACAAACTCCTTTTTCTCAATTCATTTTCGTTTTCGTTTCCCTTTTTCCTCTTCTTCTCCTTGAAATGGACCTCTTAACACAAGAGAAGAAGCTAATCAGATCTACTGAAACCATCCTTATAAAGATACAGGTGAGAAGATTATACCAAAAAGTATCATACACTTTTTAAGTTACATCTTCTTTTACTTATATCTTTAATAGATTGATTCATGTGCATAACTAGACTCCGCTAGTTATCACAAATCAATACATTTCAAGAGAATAGTTTCAGTTTGTTGCCCACGCTTTGGAAGGTTGGATTAGATCTCTTCCAAATCTGTTTGTCTTTTACAATTGACCGTTCTTATTTTCTTCTTTACGCCTTTGATCTCAAAGAATACAAAGGTTAACACACAAACACACACCCACACCCATTTCGTCTGGTGACAGTTCAGAAAGATTTTTTGTTTGACAGGCAACAAAAAATAGAGAGCTACCATCTGCACTCAGGTAGATTCAAACAAGCTACCATGTCAAACACAAATTCTGCTGAACCGGAGGCTGCCAAACAAGTATCGTCGTATGTGGAGCAGTTTCGAGATGGTCTCAAACGACTATCAGCCAAGAAGACGTGCATAGAAGAAATGACTTCTTTGGCCGAAAGTGCAACTGATGATGCTCCCGTCGTATGCAAACTTATTGAAACAAAACTACTAAACTCGCCAAAGGAGTCCAAAGTGTACACATTCTATCTTATCGACAGCATCATCAAAAGTTTATCTACCTACAATGCTTTGTTTACTCCCCGCATTTGTGACTTATTTGTTCATGCCTACACCACTTGCAGTACCATGGATCTTCGTGGGAAGTTAGAGGCAGTTTATAATACATGGAAGAGCGATGAATTAGATCCTTACTTTCCATGGGACGTATTGAGAAAGATTGGTCGATTCCTTGAACAGGCATCTCAACTAAGCGATGAGGAGAGGAAAAAATCACAGCTAACCCCTGACACATTATCAAATGAGGCGAGACAGCAATTGCAACACACCATCTATTTGGATCACAAGTTGAGTTTGTTAGAGAATGACTTGGAGGACCTTACCGAGAGAGAACTTAATCTATACAAGTATTTCCAAAGGGAAAGGAACGGTTTAGTTATGCGGATCAATGATGTTTTGGACTCAATTCAAGATGACATGAGACCCAAATACATGGGCGAGAATATCACCCACGCGTTCGTGCAACAACCAGACGAGTTCAGGCTTCATGCTCCAAGCTATGGTGAAGAATTGGTCAAGATAAAAAGGGACTTGGATAGACTCAACCAACGCCAGGACGAATTCGTAGGAGATATCAGAACTCATGTCAATACACTAAAGCAAGATCGGATTAGAAAGGATACTATCAGACAGAGGAAGATGAAGATTGAAAATTTCTTGAAAGAAAATTGTGTCATTCTCAATCTTACTCCGAAAACTGAGTTTTTCCCAGGCTCTTCTATAAACGCAGATTTTGCTAGTGTTATAAAAAATTTCGGAAAGCGAGCTATTGACAAAGATTCAGTTCGCAGAATAACAAGTTGTAAAGATGTTGAGGAAGTTAGACAACCAGCACCACGCTGGGGTCCTATTGGTTCAAAGGAAAATGTCGTTACAATCAGGAAAGAGTCCTCGAGTGAGCCCTTGAGGGCAACACAAGGTGATGACATGTTGGGGTTGTTTGGTGGTTCTGGTAGCATGTTGTTTGGTAAACGTGAAGCGGGAAATACAAAACCAAGTGCCAATGAAAGCTCGTTATTTGGGCACAAGGATGATGGAACAAACGAAAAAGATACATCCAGCAATTATGATCATGATCCGCGTGCCGAGAGGCCAGATTCACCACGTTTAGTGGAATCAAGAAATATCGAGGCGCGTGGTGATGTCGAAGCTGATAGTGATGTTGAAATTGAATCTGTGATTTCTTATGATGGTACCGATGAAAATGCAAACCTACAAGAGCACAATTTACAACAGGAGCTACCTGTTGCTACGAAAGATTCAAAAGAGAACACGGGATCCATTGTTGATACTTATACGGATAGGGTGTCCTATGAGCCAACGCTCCCTGCATCTGGCCATGTAAAACCGCGGTCACCCAGCATCGTGAACCGAACAGAGAATGGGACAAGCACACCTTCAAATTCGGCGTCGACTGAATCACTCGAGAAGTTTAGGGCTGAAGTGGGTAAAAATAATGGAGCCGCTGACTCGAGTGGCTTACCCAAAGATTGCGACCCCGACGCTACAATGAATGACTCAAAACCTGCATCTGATCAAAGTGTAGGTAAGCTGATTTTAACTAACGATAAGGAAAACGAGAGATCCGCAAATTTGTTGTGGTCCAGTGAAACCATTGGAACTGTTGTGCATGATAGAAATTACAATTTGAACGGGCAAGACACATTGATGCAAGAGGTTGTGAATGATTTTAAAAATCCTGAAAGTGTTTTCAATGCGCCTACAAAATCATTTCTGCCAAATGTTGAGGATGACGCAGATATTCCTGAGAGCGTCTTTAATGAGCCAACTAAACCACTAATTTCAACTCACAAAACAACGAAAAACACAACCCATGAAACGAGGTCGCAAGTCGACGACCTTGATGACGATGAACAACGTGAAACGATCGAAGAAAAGGATATTCAGCACGGTAGTCACTCATTGGATGTGTCAATGTTGCAGGCTGGAAAGGAGTCAAATTCGTATTATTGCCAATCAAGCGAAAGACGGAATGAGGATTTCAATGAAGATCGCAGTCTCACAACAATTCAACTATCGAGTGGTGCATTCAACAACATACGAGCAAACACTGAACACACACCACAAGCTAACGTAGAAAAACCATTGCGCACAAGCTTAGAACAACCGTCATCACAAGAAAACCTAAAGCAACCGCGATCTCAAACAGCGGCATCAGAGCTCTCTGATGGAAGACAAGATTCAGATGTATCTATGGTCGAGCTCGATCATTACAAGACTCCAATTCAAGCGCCAGAGCCTTCAATCCAACTAGATTCACCGTATGATTCAAACTCACCATTTACTAAATATATACCACCAACACCGCCTCCACCACGTGTACCACCTCAAAAACTTGACTCAAATTCAGATCCTGCACCTGCAAGCTCAACATCGGAATCTAATATGCCATTGATTGGCTTTAAACCACCCACACCACCCAATATATCTCATGCCCATGTTAGACCACCAACACCACCCAATGCATCACACGCACAAATGCAGGGGCAGCAGCAACAGCAACAACATCAGCGTGTCAACCCATTAAAGAGGTCCAGGTTACCTCCAGGGGATGAAGAAAGCCCCCATAAGAGATTGAAAGCGTCTCATACAGAACCACATGCATCTATTGAAGCTTATACACACTCTCCCCCTGCATTGTTGCAACAAGCAGCTTCATCATTTCAGGTTCCACTACCTTCACCACCACCACCACCAAAGGCACCCACTTCTGCACCACCCGCAAGTGAAACAAGCTTAACTGGAGCCGGCGTGGTGAATAGTCCTGATCAAAGCCTGACATCAGGAGTGCCACCACCACCACCGCCCCCAACTAAAAAGCTTAGTCTCAGTGAATTCAAGTTGAAAAGACAAAAGGCTGATCTGAATACTGTTCCAATTGCACTTTCATCAGTACTTTCAAAAGCAGATGTTGCTGGTGGTACAACAGATGCGACACTGATTGGTACTGGTACCGACAGTGAACAGCTTCTGTCGAGTCAAGTTGTTGCCAAATACAGCAACCCTTCTAAATTAAAATCAATTCTTTACGAGCCGGTAGAAGGACAAGTTAGAGCTAAAAAGAGAGTTAGGTGGGATCCTGTACTACCTGAAAAATGAGTTGCTTTTGTTATAGAAAAGCTCTTATTCAAATTGTTGCAGTTTTCTTCAATAGCATTGAATAGTAGCTGAATAAAAGTTGATTGCATAGTTTATAAAGAAAAGAGTAGACTGTATTAGAGATAAGCAGATAATTCGTGCAGTTCTAAGGATAACTACAATTTGATCCTTTCTTCAATGAGGTTCTTTACCCACATGATTTTCAACGTTTCCACATATATTCCCTCTCAAATGTATTTAAGAATTAGCTTTCAAAAAATAAATACACGTCTCTTCCTCTTCTCCTATTTAGCAGCAGTAAATCAAATTACTATACTCGCTATTATGAGCTTATTCCTCTTTAGCATTGAAACCACCGGATTTGTAAATTTGCCAAGTTGAAGTCAAGAATGGAAAAGCGAAAAAGAATCCCATAACACCCCAATACCATACTGAGAATGGAATGAATTTTCTATTCTTGACTTTGAATGGTAAGTTTGAGTAAACACCTTCTTGTGGATGACCATAAATTTGATTCATATCACTCATCAATTTAGCAGAAACTTGTAAAGATCTCTTGGGAATTATTGATGCAGTCAATTGTTGAGCTGGGGTCTTGGTGACTCTTTGTAAGATAGATCTGGTAAACATTGTGCTTGTGGGAGATTCTTGGGGTACTCGATTGATGTCGATGTAGATAGATGGTATGGTCTGAGAAAATTTAACAGAAGGTTTTGGATATTTGATGTTACGAAGTCGTGTGAATGTTACCAATTTTTGTTCGTTCTATCCAATGAAGTTACTACTAAATGTGTTACTCTAAACTAAAGTGCAGCAGCAACAAGCAGCAGAAAAAAAAAATCACCTCATTTAAAACATAAATTCAATTGGTAGCACTACACAGACACCAATCAAAAGTATTACCAACAATAAATCGAGAAAAAAAAAAAAAAGAACCAAACTTTAGCAAAACATCCCAATCAATCCTTATCACACTCCACACAACAATATGGCTATTGCTCCAATTACGGGTACTTTAAAAAGAAAGATCATAACTGATATCACCATTGGTTTTGCCGCTGGTTTCTCATTGGCCACCTTGTACTGGTACACTGAACACACTCCACTTGTCGCCAAAAGAGAAGCTTACTATGCTCAATTACAAAAACAAAAAGAAGCTGAAAATATTGCTTGAGAAACGGGTGAATTGGAGCATATGTACTGAATAAGAGGAGGATCTTTTTTTATATAATGATGCAGTCATGAAATGTTATATATTCTAGGTGATGTTGAAAGTAACTTTGCTCAAAACGAATATATATTTATTAATAACAGATCAGTTTATTCATTGATACCTCTTCTCCCCAACGAATGCAACTCTTTCTCTCAATCAGTGATGTAATTCCAAAGATCTTGATTATTGATGATGCCATTGGATATCACAATAATTTCTTTTGGCGGTTTTCTAGCTTTCAATCTCTCTTCAAGATACTTTAAACATGTCAATTCACTTCTTGTGATACCTCCAATAAATACAACGATCAAATACTTCAGCTTATCATCATTGACATCTTCCAAATTCATATCAACAGATTTACCAGCTATCATAGTGTTTAAGCCAAGATTATCCCAATTCGGTCGTGACTTGACGTTATTAACAGGTTTATATTTCAAGAAATCACGGAAATATAATGACTCAATGATGCGGAATGTTAATGGCACTGTATTACCTGGTAACGTGAAAGATGGATTCAGATATATTTGAACAAGATTAGTCAGATCTTGTTGTTGTTGCTTCGATAGTTCGGCTCCTGAATTATCATCTTCATATGGATGCAAATTCCAAAATTTATTCACTAGAGTATAATTACTCTTGAGAACATCTTTACCACCTGTGATTGCAACATCACTATCATCTTCATAAACAGGAGCAACATTTTGATGCTTTTTTTGACTAGAAAACCCCAATGATGTTAGGAAGTCACTTGATGAATCATTAATCACTCTAATCAATTTCAAATCAACCAATTTTTCCAATGCAATTGCTGCATTTAGTCCATAATTATCTTGCAACTCGGTGGAAACTTTCTCTAAATCTTTACTAGGGAACCCATCATTTATATATCCAATTAATAATATTGTCGGCCAAATGAATTCAATTTGATAATTGCTATTGATAAATGATTTCAAATTGGACATTTGCAACTTGTAATCCATTTCAAAAATATCATTTTGTAAAGTTAAAAACTTTTCATATTCATTGTTAATCTTACCAAGCACCGCTTCTCCTATTACTGTATGTTTCTTGATTAGATCTTGCTGTAATGTTAAATTCCCCAAATTAGATACCAAATTTTTCATGTCATCAATATTTGCATCACCACTACCTCCATCACCACCACTTCCCCCAGTATCTTTGTACTTTTGTTGAATCAATTTCGCCATTTTGTTCAATCTAGATCCAATTGCGGAGAAATTCAAATGTTTCAAGTCTCGATTATACAATTCATCCTTGGACAAGTTTTTACTAACTCCTTCGTTCAAATTGACAATGGACCCAAATTCAAGCTTGAACAAGTCATCAATAATACCATGGTATGTTAATTGACTAAACAATACCGGCATCATGTCCAAATTTCGTTCAATCACCACCAAATCAGTATTACTTTGCAACTTGTCTTCATAGAATTCAATTTCCGACGGTGCCATGTTTTGATTCAAAAAGCTAGGTATCTGAGCTTGCAAAAGGGTCTTTATTAACAACTCAGAATGGTTGCCCTTGCCAAAAATGTTTCGAAGTTTGAATCGATGTTGATGTTCATTCTCATTTATGCCCATAAACAAAACATCAAGAATAGCTTTAGTCAATTGATTTATTTGCTTTATTGGCCTATTGAAGTAATCATCCAAGCCTGAATATGGACCGATTTGAGTGATTAATACCCCATCGGTATACAATGCTTGGGTATCCCAATTGAATACTTTGATTTTGGAAGTTATACTAATTGGTTTTAGCACTTCAGGCAACGCCAAAATCTTTTCAAAATCCAAAATCCCATTGAAAATCTTGTTGATTTGGTATAGAAACGCCTTCGACAAGTCTTTGACTATTATGTTGAATTTTAAACTAGGACTTTCCTGTTGTATATGTCGTATACTCTTTTCCAATTTCCGTAGATTATCATCCGATTCGGGAAGTAGATAAACTAAACTTGAGTATTTGGACAATACAGACAATGGCAATTCCAGCAATTCATCGTTAAGCCAGGTGACATTTTGACAGTGGCCATGGTCTTTAATGTTCAGAAATGTTGTGAGACTGTTGACCAATGGTGAAAGTATTGGATCCAATACGAGCAAGTTCGAAGTGGAGTAGATCTTGCTCAACTGAGTGAAGAGGTTGTTTAGTGTAGCTTCATTGAAATGATTCAAGTCTATTGGAGCTGTCTTGATGGCCATTGGATGGGGGGGGGG
>OGTJ01000075.1_pt1 | contig 70355 bp, 35 predicted proteins | sample 1574611 | NCBI WGS metagenome assembly OGTJ01 (sample SAMN03295858, study PRJEB24534) | human gut metagenome | isolation source: fecal sample 1 from infant 9 | host: Homo sapiens | place: USA: Pittsburgh, PA | collected 2014-07
TTTTTTTTTTTTTTTTTTTTTTTTTTTTTTTTTTTTTTTTTTTTTTTTTTTTTTCACTTGAAATTTGTCAACAAATAAAGCAATCCTTTTCTTTTCTTAATTCACACAGTAGCACAGCCTAAGTCACATGTTAAGAGAGTATAAATTGGTAGTAGTAGGTGGAGGTGGTGTTGGTAAATCAGCCTTGACCATTCAATTGATCCAATCGCATTTTGTTGATGAATATGACCCAACTATTGAAGATAGTTACCGCAAACAATGTACTATTGATGGTGAGCAAGTATTGTTGGATATTTTGGACACTGCTGGACAAGAGGAATATTCGGCCATGAGGGAACAATACATGAGAACTGGTGAAGGTTTCCTTTTGGTGTATTCTATAAATTCAAGAAACTCGTTGGAGGAATTGCAAACTTTTTATGAGCAAATCTTGAGGGTTAAAGATAGTGATCAAGTACCTGTGTTGGTTGTGGGTAATAAATGTGATTTAGAAATGGAAAGACAAGTTAGTTATGAAGAGGGTCAAGCTTTGGCTAATAGTTTTAATTGTCCATTTTTAGAAACGTCAGCTAAGTTGAGAATTAACGTTGAAGAAGCATTTTTTGATTTGGTCAAATATGTTAGAGCTAGTGAAGAAGCTGAAAGACAACAACGTTTGAAAGACGAGGGTGTGACGCCACAGCAACAAGAGCAACAAATCAAACAACAAGCACAACAACAACAACAACTGCAACTGCAACAACAACAGCTGCAGCAACTGGTACTGCAGCAACAGCAATCTAATGGTGTAGTGGGTGGTGGAACTACTGGTGCGGGAACCACTACTAGTGGTGGTGTTTCCCCTGGTGGTGGCACAGCACAAAAGTCAAATGGTGTCGCAGGTCAAAGCAACTCTCGGAAGCAACAATCACAACAAACTTCTGGTGGTGAAAAGTCTAAATCAGGATGTTGTGTGATAGTTTAAGGAGGAGATAGAGAAAGAGAGAAAGAGAGACAGCTGGGGATTTAACGTGATTGGACGGTGGATGGTGAACCCGGACGAGAGTCTTGAAAGCAAGTATTGACTTGCGGATCTTTTACAAGTCAAGAGAGAGAAGAAAGATTGAAGGCGGAAAAAAGTTTGAGTCTGTGACTCAACAAAGTGTGTGTGGAAGTGTTTGTCTTTTTGTAGTTTGACTTTGTATAAAAAGCTTAGTTGGTCTTTAATAATAAGTAATTCTAATTGAAAGCGAATGCGGAGCATAAGTAGACCACTCTTGTGACTCTACTGGTTGTCTCAATGGAAGAGGCACTACAATGAGCGTTTTTTAAATCTATCAAGTATATTCGATATTCCTCCAAACCACTTTATTGTCTTGCTCTAATTTATAAAGTGAATGACAATGAAATGTAAAATCAAACTTGCAAAGATGAAATCAGCAAACGATCTTTCTGGAGAAATACCAGTGAATACCTTAGTGGACTTGTCATTGTCATCCTCGGTATCAACACTATCATCAATTTCAACAAGTTCATCAATTTCATCACCATCAGCATCTTTTCCACCTTTGGTTGTCTTGTTGCTCTTTGTCTTTACCGCAACAGTTTCTTTTCCCTTAGTAGCACCATGATCATTAATTTGTAACCTTAAACTAACAAGCAACACAAATTGTCCAACACATATAGCGAATCCACCAAGGAACGCATTAAAGGGGAAATTACCAATCAATAACACATAACTAAATTGCAAGATACCCAAACTTACTAAAAACACAAGAAACAAGTCGATTAATTTCAATTTGGGAGTCAAAGTTGCAAAATAATCATTGGTGGTTGTATTTATCGCCAATTTAAGTTCATGGAATGTTGTAGTGACTGATTTTGATTGGGGAAGAAGCGAATCGGAAGAGCTAGTGGTATTAGTGGTGGTGGAAGAGGAGGATGTCGAATTGGCCGTGTTGGCTTTAGCTGCCTGCGCTTTCTTGATTGCTATTATATCTTTCTTTGCCATTGCTGATTGTAAGTTGATATGACGATGTTGATGATGATGATGATGATGGGGGTGGAGGCGTAGGTGCTTTTGGCTTGGCTATGTCGGTGAATATCCAAATGAAAAAAAGTTAACAACGAATTAAAGGCCCAAAAAAGCGAAGAGAAAAACAATTGACGTATTGTTGTGTGCGCCATACAAAACGTGTCTCACCAAACGACAAAGTGAGTTTCTGATCAGAGACGAATTTTCACTTAGGCACCCATTAAGTCTTACAACACTAGATCTACCCAGATGGCAGTTCATCAGTCGGTCCCTTTACAAGGCAAGCTAAGCCAGCAGTTGAAATCTGGTGCTGAAGAGAGTTCAATTTATGATGAATCTCAACAAGAGGAGGAGGAGAAACTACAATCATTGACTCCAACGCAGGGGGAACAACAGCCTCTACAACCACCACAAGACAAAGATGGAGTAGCCACCCCACTTTCACAATCACAGCTTATCCAGAATGAGCAACAACAAAGACAAGACCATGCATCCACCACTAATAGCAATCTACGCAAAATAACTCATCCACCAGTACTACGAATAATCCCCCCACTCAATTTCTGCCCCGTTGAAAAACAATTGTATCGATCAGGTCAACCATCAATCATAAACCAACTGTTTTTGAATCAATTGAATTTGAAAACCATCTTGTGGCTAGCATCAGAAGAACCCAATGATGATTTTCTCGATTATTGCACCTCACAATCAATAAATATTGAATACGTTGGCATGTTGAATGAATATATTGAATTTGATAATCATAATCATCAACATCAACTGAACATACTCCTACAACCAAACATTAATCCCTGGGATTCGTTAACTGAACCAATAATTACTAAAGCCTTGGAGTTGATTGTTGATAAACTGAATTATCCCATGTTGGTATGTTGTGGAATGGGGAGACATCGTACTGGCACCGTTGTTGGATGCTTGAGGAGATTACAGGGCTGGAATTTGGCGAGTGTGAGTGAAGAGTATAGGAGGTTTACTGGTGCCAGAGGCGGGAGGATACTTGTTGAATTGTTGATTGAAGGGTTTGATGTACTGCTGGTTGATATCGATCCAGAAAAGGCTCCAGATTGGTTAAAGATTAGGTAGTGACTGGAAAGAAGGAGAAGAGGACCTTATTAGAGAGGTATCAGCCCAGACTGCGGCAGGGCTCCTCGTCAGCTAAGAAATGGTCTGAGTGTGTCTCAGTGTGTCTGGGTGTCTGGGTGATGTTCCGATTAGGAAATAAATGTCGCACATTTGTTCAAAAAAAGATATTTGATCAAGGGTTTGAATATATATATATATATATACACGTATAGGAACAAAGGAGAATGCATTTTCTTGAAGCAGTTGTCTACTTCGAGACTCGATGGTTGTACCTTAAACGCGTGTAGTGAGAGTGAGAGTTGTATAGAAATTCGTAACAAACTGAAGTGAAAAGGGTCTATTGATAGATCATAAATAATGTGTAGGTTGGCACGTGGTTATTGATATTACGCAATTGTAACAATTAGAGTAATAATTTGCCACCCAATATATGAAAGTACAATTTCAGTATGTATGTGTTGTTCTTGTTTGTTGTTATCTTATCAATACACGCACCCAATTCTTTCCCCTCTTTCTCTTTGTCTACAGCAGTTGGTGCATTTATTTTATTTTATTTTCTGCTTATTTTCTTGCCTACTTCTCCCCTTTCTTTTTTTCCCTTCTTCTACTTCTTTTACATTCTGTCCACTTCTTTTCCCTGTTTACCTTTGCTGTTACTCAAATATATTCACTTTGGTTACAGATTATCAACTAATTCACCCAATCAGCTTATTCAAGTACCCCCAGTCGGAGAAGAGACAGCAATCAAATATATCTAACTTGCAGGTGAGAAAAGTATACAAACCCCGATCACGGTTTTTTTTTTTTTTCTCGCCCTTATCTCACACTGTCACACTCAAAAGCTTACAAACTCACACACCCTTTCTTTTTCTTTTTTATCCCTTGCGGAGAGAGAAAAGCCACACAATTCAAACTAGAGCTACAGCTACAGCTACAGCTACAAACAACAAACTACAACTTTACATCGCCACTGTCTATCAGATTCCATCCATATCTAATAGAACTGATTGTTTATTAGACTATACATCTTTTTTTTTTTTACGTTTCTGTTGACTACTAAGCTAAAGCTAAAACGTCTGTTACTACTTCCAAGTGCCATCGCCACCACCACCACTAATCAAAGCAATCATGACAGGAACTTGTGTCAACACTATAAAGTTATTGGGCTTGGGCTCACTTGGTTTATTGACTTCATCACTTATTCAACAATCCGTACAAAATATTCCTAACCTAATCACTCAATTGAACGCCATCTACAGCTTGAATGTGATTACATTGAACTCCAAAATCACAGAAGTCAAATCATACCTTTTCAGTTCACGGGTTGTTAACGGGCTTTTAACTGGATTGAGCACCTTGTTTTTCACTTTGGCTTACAAGTATAGTCCTATTGATGAGAAGCATCCTTATTTGGTTTATGCCGCTATTGGTGCCCCTTTAACATTATTTGGTTTGTATTACAAGGCTTGGGGTTATGAAGACAAGATTTTGAGCAAACAAGATGTTTCAGTTTTCAAGAAAGGCTCATCTTCCAAAACTTCCTCCCATGCTCCGTCCTCGGTTGTTTCAGTCGACGATGATGAGGATGAACCACAAGTTATTTCCAAAGTCAGTAGTGTTGATGAATTGGGTAGATCCTATGTTCACCTTTCCGATGAATCGGGTCTTTCTACTCCAACTTCATCTCAACCAGCCTCACCACAAATTCGACACCAAGAAGGAGATCGTGACGTTGAAGATGAGCAACAACAGCAACAACAACAGCAACCACGTGAAGGCACGTCAGCACAAGAAGCTGAAGTTGAAATTGAAATAGAAAATACTTTAACCAAGAAGGAAATCGTTCAAGATTTAAAGCATATAAAATCAGGTTACACTATCGGGTCTTATGTTTCTGGTCTAAGTTTGACAATTGCTGTTGTTGGTTTATTTGGAGATTTCTACTTATTGTAGGTGAGTTTATTACAAATATTGGGTTGCAAGGGTAAGAAGTTGTTTAGTTTTATAATCTATACTATATCCAGTTAAAAATGCAATGTAGGGATGGAGAATTAGAAGGGTGCCCACCAGGGGTACTTTATTTAGATCAATCGTATAACCCAATTAGCTATAGGGACGTCATGAGACGTCTCTCGGTACTTCTTTGATGCTCAATAGATAGCATTATGCTTCATCTGCCACTTGTCGTAAGAGCTTATCGTGTCGAACCAAACTGAAGCATGTCCCTTGAAATTGAGTGTATCACGTGCGCTTTTTGTAAAGTATAAACAAAAGCCAATCTCATTTTTTTTTTTTTTTTTTTTTTTTTTTTTGTTGAACCTTTACATCAACAACAAACGAACTCTCCTTTTCCAAGCTTTCCCCATCTGCCTCCAAGCATCAGCATCAAAACACAGGTTACGGAATTAATTTTTTTTTTTTGCAACCACAATCAATCACAAAACATCAGCAACTCCCACACTACATTTAGCCAATTGGTGAAGGAGAGCGTTGCTGAATATGAATTTCAACTTTAATTACGACCAAGCATTTGGTGATCACGATGGTGCTGCTGCTGAAACCACTGCACAAGCTGCCATTCTAACAGCTACTCAACAACAACAATTGGATATCCAACGACGTGCTCAGGAACTAGCTGTTCAATCACGACAACAACATCAACAACACCGTCAACAACACCGTCAACAACAACATCAACAACAACATCAAAATGCAAGTAATCGTCAATTTGGTGCTGCCAATGCCAATAATCATTTCCAATTCCAACAACTGGTGCAGGCTTCACCACCGCCACCACCACCTCAATTCCATCACCAATATGCTAAACCACATGCTCACATTTTTGTTACTTCAGACAATAAACCTATGCCATTCTTCATTCCATTTGATGAACCCAACAGGAACAAATACAAGCGAATGATTATGCAAAATGGTGGGTACTTAGCTGAGGGTGAAGTTGATGGTATAGTTTGCGTTACTAGCAAGAGTCATTTAGGTGGGTTTGTGAGAATTGACTATATTGACGATTGTGTTAGTGTGGGGCAATTGTTGCCATTTGAAGGATACACCATTCCAGCTACGTCATCGCTGATTGATGATGAAGACGATGTTGGAGCGAGAGAGGATATCATTGACATATTGGGTTTGACTCAACATGGGCAACAACAGCAGCAAGCAGGAAAAAGGAACGAGTTTATTAACTCCACTATTGGTACTGCCTCGACAACAACTAGCGTTAATGCCAATGAAGGCACATATAAACAATCATTGGTTAAACTGACCATCCCATCAAACAGGTATACCGAAGAAAAGGATGAATACATCCTTGAACAAGTTCGTAGAAACCCTCGATTCCGCAATTCGCACGTGCTTTTCCATGATTTGGCCACTCACGAGATGTTGAAACCACATACGGGCAACTCCATCCGATCACGGTATCGTCGTCATTTGGCACCGCGTTTACACTACGTGTACAAGACCAATGATCGTGATAAACTAATTAAGGATAAACAAGGTCGTTTGATTAAAGTTCTAATTGAAGATTTACTGTCGCTGGAAACCATCAAGACGAAATTCACTCCACTTGACGATTATGAAATGTGTTGCTTGGCTGTTGTTTACATCAAGAATGAAGCAGCTAAAATGGGATTGGATTATGATGAAAACAACCCTCATCAAAAATCAATTTTACCTTATTCTTTTTACAATTCATTGTATCATAAATTTCCCAGGCATACGTTGCATTCATGGCGTGATCGTTGTCGGAAATTTATTGGTTGTGATGCTGATATTTTCGCTTACAAGAATTATTATGAAACGTGTTTGGCTAATGGTGATGTTCCACGGGTGTTGACTAAAGTGCCTCGACATATAGTTGCTGGGGTTCATAGGGAAGTTGCTGCTTTGAAGAGAGATCAACAAGCACAGCAAAAGAGAAATGCAGAGAATAGTGAAAGGAAGAAAAAGGATGATGAGGAGAAGGGAGTGCAGGTGCAGGTGCAGGTGCAGGTGCAAGAAGAGAAGAAGCAAGAGGAGGAGGAAGAGGAAGACGAGATTGATGAAACTATGGATGATGATGTGGCATTTGTTGAGAAAGCAGAAGCACAGGCTAATGCAGCTATTGCAGCCGCTGCTGCTCGTGAACAAGAGCAACAAAGGAAAAAGGAGCAGCATGAGAAGGCAAGCAAGAAGGTCCAAACCCCCAATGAAGAATCAGCACTTGATGAAGAGATTGGTGAATTGAAGAATTCAAATATTGATGACGCCATGCAACATGAAAGTGTAACTCAAAAGAGCGGTCATAATGATGACGATAATGTTATTGCTGATCAGGAAAGTGGAGACGATGCAGGTGATGATGATGATGCCGATATGGATATTGATATTGGTGATGTACTTCAGGATCATATCGAAGTTCCTAAATTGAGTAATTTGGGTACCCTTGATGATGATGATGAAGAAGAAGAGGAAGAAGATGAAGGAGTAGTCGATGAAGATAATGACGTTATTCTTGATAATGAAGATAATGAGGGGGAGGAGGATACGGCCAAATCAATTGAGAATGAGGAGGTACAAGATGATGAAGATTCCGATGATGATGTATTCTTTTCTGCTCCGAAGACTCAATCTTCGACACAACTAGGATCACATAAAATTGAGCCAAGATCGAGCTCACGATTGGAATCACAATTGGAATCACAATTGGAATCACAATTGGAATCACAATTGGAATCACAGATGGAGTCACAAATGGAGTCACAAATGGAGTCACAATTGGATTCACAAATGGAGTCACAATTGGATTCACAATTGGATTCACAAATGGAGTCACAATTGGATTCACAATTAAAATCACAGTTGGAATCACAATTGGATCCACAATTGGCATCCCAAGTACAAGCAAAAGCACCACTGTCTGATGCATCTAATGAAGATGTTACATCTAGCCAAAATGAAGAAGAAAAAGAAAAAGAAGAAGATGTTGTTGATGTTGATGATGATGATGATGATGACGATGATGACGACACGGGTTTCCGTCTCGCCTACCTTGACGAATCAACTCCATTGATTGATTGCGTCGACCCACCTCGATTCGTCAAATTGCTTAAGCGGGCGAACCCACCAGTATTTTTGTTCACTAAGCTTCTTAATAATGAACAAAAACAAGGCGGCTTCAAACCACAAGCAAGCAGCAGCAGCAGCAGTGATGTCGCCACTTTTGACTTGGATGATGATTCCATATTTGAGATGATTACAACATTGAACTCACTTGGTTTTAAAGACCCATTAATCGGCCATTTCATTTACGCATGCTCTTTTGAAACTTTGGTTATTGTCAACTATATTACCCAATTTCTTGACTCGTTATCTCGTAAAGTGTTTGCCAGTGATAAAAAGTTAACTTTTAAGGACAAAAAGACGAAGAACACGAGGAAAAAGGCCAAGGATGAAATCAAGGCTGCAATTGAAGGTTTCGATTGGGACACGGAATTAGTATATGCGTATTTGCCTCCACCTAGAAACGAGCCCGTAGGGGCTTGGAATAAGCTGTTTGATGCGATATTGGATACACTGCAGGAATCAAAGTTGCACAAGTTCAAGAGTGGACAAGAGATTGAGCAACGGAAAAAGTTTATTGCTTCTTGTTTAGAGGAAACTGAGGAGGAGGAGGAGGAGGAGGAGGATGAGTAGAGAGGTGTTTTACTTTATCTTTATATTTGGTTGTATTAATTTGTCTTTGTGTTATTTTAAGTATTGTACGTGTAAACAGGAATGTAATTGTTGAGTATGAATAGTAGTCAACTGAGAACAAAAAGATGGAGGGAAAGCATTTACCACTTCAACGTTTGGGGTCCATGGGTATTTGATGGAACACATTTTTAAAATCCAAGACAGTGAAAACTGAACACCTAATCCAAGTGAGATGATCACGACACATGCACCAGTAATGAATGAAAATTAGCATTTGATACGCCGTTTACTTTTTCATTGATGTTGCATGAAGGTCAAGTGTCATCGTTCACTCGCGCTTTACTACTGAGGACTTCTCTTTTGCGAGAGGGGGGATCTTCTATGGAATGAGCCAACAAATTCATGTTGATTAATATTTCTGTGGTTGATTTCTTTCTCTCCTGTGGGGGGAGGGCTTCTTGTTGAAGGTTAAAGAATAGAACTTAGTATTTTTGAGAATGTTTATTATTTGAGTATTCAATAACTTATTGGTTAAATAAGCGGTTCATCTTTGCCATATTTTCAAGCGATAGGTGGGGTTTCACAATTATCCGTTGTTTTAGTATAAGATGTGATTTTGTTTATTTGTTGTCTATCAATTGTCTTTGATTGTAGATGCCTTTCGTGCCCTAAGTTGTTGACTCGTGGTTTACTGCCGGTCTCATGTAAAAACATTTACATCTACTATCATCCACCTCAGTTCCAACTTTTCCAAGAGAATGCTCCTCCTTAAATCATGAACAAATGAATGTATATGATATCTAACTTGTATAAAAATACATACACACATCAATAAAACAAAATACAAAAAAAAAGTTACAACAAAAATTAAGACATCCATGTGTAGAGGAGGTCAAGAGCCAACATCATCAGCTATGCAATGCCATCAATGGTATTAAATAACCAAACGAATTGTCTTTGACTCTCTTTTTCCACTTGGAAACTCCCAACGCTGGGGGGTATAAAATTGAAAGGCAAGCACAGATATAAAAAAGCACAAAAAAGGAAAAAAGAAAAAGACAAAGTATTCAAAAGTGTCTTTAGTTTGACAAGAAACCCCAGTATTTTTCAGCATTGTATGGACCATCAGCTTTCCACAAGTCATTGAAAGCAGTAAACAAAATAGAGGCACTTCCACAAGTGTCCTTAATGGATTGAATAGCAGCCTCTTGGTTTTCCTTTGATGGAACAGCCTTGTTGTTGGAGTCACCTCTTGATGGCCAACCAGTTTCAGTAATCAAAACATTCTTACTGTTACCACAAGCAGTTGAAACTCTTTGGATTTGAGACAAGACCCATTCACCAGCTTGGTCAGCGGTGTAGTAACCATCAAAGAAACAGTGAGCATTGACGGCAATGTAGTCAGAGTAGTCACACAATTCTGGGTTGTTGATAACAGCAATAAAGGTATCAACTGAAACAACTGAACCATTGTAACCAGCAGATTTCAAAGCAGATTTAGCTTGGTTGACATATGATTTGATTTGAGATGGGTTGGCTTGACCAGAGTTGACCAATTCATTACCAACTGAAACAGTGTGGATATCATCCCATGAACCATGAGCCTTGACAGCATCGGCAATAGTTTGAACGCCATCAGAAATAGCGGAAACATCATAGATACCAGCAAAAATCTTTTGACCAGAAGCTTTGGCTTGCAAGACTTGAGCAACTTGGTCACAATCAACACCGTATAATCTGATAACATCAAATCCACTCAATTCAGCAACTTCAGAAGCAATTTGGGATGAAGTTTTACAGTTACCATTATCAGCATAAGGAGTGTAAGTAACACCCTTGGCACCACCAGAGCCAACATTTGATGAGGAGGATGAAGTGGAGTCGGAAGCTGATGATGATGACGAAGTGGAGTCATCATCGTTTGATGAGGCGTCAGCAGTAGTAGTTGGTTGAACTTGAGGAGCATCAGTGACTTGGCTAGCTTCGGAAGCATGAGTTTCAGCAGAAACTGGGCTAAAAGTGGTAGTAGCATCACCATTTCCTAAAGTAACAACAACAACATTGGTTTGAGTAACAACATGAACAGCTCTTTTTTCTTCATTGTGTTTGTGGTGTTGGTGTTGTTGTTGGTTGATGGCCAATGGGGCAGCCAAAGCTTGAGCTAATAAAGCAGTAGAAATGATAGTCTTGTACAACATTGTAAAATTAAAATGAGCGTTTAACTATAGTTGGCTATTGTATGTATTAACGAAAGTTTGTAGTAGTTGGGTAGTGAGGGTATCTAATGAACTTCTAAAGGGGATTTATGAAGATTCAAGGAACGACTGATAGAAGTTTGATGTTTTAGATATGGTTGAAAGAGAAAGAGAAAGAAAGTAAAATTGAAGGAATATTTTTTGTTTTAATAAATATTTGACGTTCATTCTTCTGGCGCTGGATTTGTTGTTGAAATTTTGGAATAGAGGGAAAAGAAAATTTTTAAACAACAACAAACAACAAACAACAAACAACAAGGAGCAGAAATAATATTGTTTCTTGGTTTTTGTGTAGTATTGATACATTGTAATGTTTTTGATGTATTGATGTACGGATGCATACCTGTTTTGTGTTTTTGTTTACAGTTTAAACCAATTCGGAAAGATTATTCACAATGTATTCTGTGTTTGTGTATCAAATGTAACCAAATACAAAACAAATTATAAACAGAGTAGGAGGCAGTTGATAAAAAGGTCTAGAACAAACTGAGTTCAAAGAGCAATCAACCACTAGGGTTCATCTATTCTGGATAAACGAATGCCGTAAAAGCTCTCTACTTCTTTTGCAAGAGTATGAAATGCCCGATGTTCGCCTATTTCTATTTTCACTAGCGATAACTCCCTCGTCTTTTTGTTTTTTTTTTTTTTTTTTGAAAATGTGGAACGATTTTTTAAGCAGCATGTATTCTGCAGCCAACTTACCCTCCATGACCAATAGGGTTCAACTTTACACGTAGTAAGAGTAGAGTTAGTCTTGACAGGGTTCAATTGCTAGATCCTTTGGGTGTAATCGATGAGATGCCGACGCGTCTCGTCATTTGGTTGATCTGATCACTTACCTTGTTTCAAAACACGATGGTGAAATTTATCTTCCACTTGGGTGACGACAACGATGGCAGGTGTGCTTGTTTCAAGATTTCACGTCGTAACGAAAGGCACATAGAGACGAGGTAGAGAGGAAGGAGTTGACAGTTTGTGTGTAAATGAGCAACGTCTTGAATGAAAGGGTCGAGGAATCCCACACTAGAGAATTTTGTTTCAATTGGTAATGCATGTGAGAACTTCGGTGCGAATTCTCTTGTTTTTTTGGTCGACGTATTCCGCCACCCCCTGAATCGTTGTCGTCCTCGTCGTTGTTCGGTGGTGCCGTGTTGCGAAAAATTTTCTGACACTGAGCTGAGGAGTCAAAGGGAAAGGGAAGAAGTAAACAAAATGAAACACGTGAAATTTGTGCATTGTGAGAGAAAAAAATCATCAAGTACTGCATATAGAGCTTTTTTTTTTCTTGTGGAAAAGGTGTTTGTGTCTTTGTTTACCAATTTCATTGTGGATTTAATAACCAATTGAGCTTCAGTACACGTCTATTATTTTTATAACCTTAATTTTTTTTTCAAAGTGAAGCTCTATCAAAAAAAGAGATTTATTATATTCTCCCAAATGAGTTAAGAACGAGGGATTGAAAATAACCAGCAGCAGAGATTGCATCTTTAAAAATGATGCTATTGCAACTAATTGTAACAGGTGTGACCACAATTGGGGGAATTGCCGACTTAATCAGGAATGAAAATTCCCAACGGGTTGAGTGAATATACCTGCATCTAATCCTTACTGATCAGCATCGATTTCGGTAGCTCTTTGAGTTTTTTAATTGATGGATATAAAATCAGATGCACCGTGTCTTAAAAAAAAGTTGTGACAAAGGCGGTTTGATGCACATGGGATACCTCATAAACGGAATTTTCATTTGACCTGACACTCTTGCATGGGCTGCTGTTGTTGTCTCTGTACGCAGTTATACGGAGCAGGATGACTCACACTTCCTTCGTTCCCTCATCTCCACTCATCATATTTTCCAGCCATGAGATAGACTTTTCGGTCAATTCCTATTAAATTTTGTTGTGTTGTTTATAATCCCATCGTATAAACACTCTATTGTAATACTATGGTTTTGTGTTTAATTAAACCTTAAATATATATGCACAAAGTCAAGTTAAATGGCTCACATATAAGCGAAATAGCACACATATGTATATCGATTTACGTGAGAAGCCGAGCACATGGGATGGACCTCAGGCTCGTTCTCTAATTGGCTTACTTTATCACATCACCTAGATAAAAAAAAAGACAAGTAAGTTTTTGATGGGACCCAAATGGATCTACACAATTGTCAACTTGTACAGAGTCTAGACTTTTTGATGTGTGTGAAATGAGCCAATTCCATATCTCAATGTTGTTAACCACAAACAATCAATACCAAAATAAGCTTTCTCTTTCCCATTTTTTGTGTTTAATGAAGTGCAGCTGTTGCCAAGGTCACAATCAAACAAACTTGTCACTATATAAATCCTCACAGAGTAGTACCCAAAGCCAATTATAGCTAATGCATTTGCTTTAAAATGTCACTCAATTTGGGTTTCTGTTTCTCATCTTCTGAACTTGAGCTGCTTAAAGAGCGTCTTCTTTTTACCGATCTTCCAGTTTTCTCAATACTACTCTTTCTTCTGCCGTCTTCACCACTTGACGATCGACAAAATGATTCCCTTGATGGAGTTCTGGACCTGCTACCAGAATAACTATTAGAACGACTTCTTGAAAAACTCCGACTTCTAGAATAGCTACCTGACCGACCTGACCGACTCCTATTACTAGAATAACTGCCTGAATAACTTGATCCACGACTACTACTACTACCACTACCGGAATCACGACTCCTTCTTCTACCTCTAGTTGATCTCGCTGGTGGTAGATTATTCAACACATGTCGCATCTCTTCCGTCAATACACCCAATCCAATAGCAGTGAAGAAATTGATTGAAAACCGTAAATGTTCCGCATCATCTTCATCGACATCCACAACGGGGAACACACCTTTTAAGCCACGTTTAACAAATGCATCATCAACTAATCGCGCTTTCAATTCATTTACACCAATCTCTTCAACCATTTCTTGGAAAATGAATTTAAGTAGGATTCTCTTGGCGGGGTCGGTGTCTTGTTGTGTAATGCGTACTTCGTCCCAAACTCTATCCAATGGAATTACGTCTGATGCAAACAAATGACCAAAGAATTTACCAATGTTTCGTAATGCATTGGCTTCGAAATTGTCAATTATGGAGTAGTAGTGTTTAAACAAGTTAATGAAATGGGTTTGCCAATGATGATTCTTACCACAAAGGATTTCACCAATGACGCCGAAATACTTTGAATAGGTTTTTTCTTGTGAGCAGCACTTTATAATCATGTCGCATAGAGTTTGTGAGTTTTGTTGCTGTGATTGACTTTGTTGACGACTTAGTTTGAGAAGTTTGTGGACTGCTTCTTCTGATGACATTGATGACATGACGGTTAAATAAACTTGTTTTTGATATTGAAGGAGATCTGATTGCGCCATATCCGAAACAATTTCAACTGGCTTTGCAGTTGTCACTTCTTTTGAACTTGGAACGGTTTCCTCTTCACCTTCATCGCCATCAAGAATCTCTTGTCGTAGTGCATCATACTCCTCCTCGTGTTTGTCATAATCGTTATCAAATTGGTATACATTTAAATAGTCCTTGGAGGTTACTTTACCCTGTAGGTCTATTACATGAGTTTGCTTATCTTCATCATTGATCAAATCCAACGATTTTTCAATCATTGGTATTGATTTAAACTGCAGCTGGCCAAGTCTAAACAAGTACCGCAATGAACTCTGCGCCCTTGAGCCCAACTTTTCTTGGTCGTCTTGTAACAAATCTTTAACTCGATTCAAAATCACCGTTGTAGGTACTTTAAAACTCAAGAGCAAGAATTTACCAGCGACTTTAAAAATATCAACACACAACTCAACGTCACCATCTGTCACTGGTGATTCCAACAATAATTGAATAACCTGAAGCATGGTAATCTCACTAATGACTTGATGCATAGTCAAGTAGCTCAAAAATTGTAAGGAGGTTGTACTTAATTGATAATCGTTGGATATGTATGCCATTTTGAACTGCAAAATCACTCGACTTGATATGAGTTTCCCAATTGAACCAATTTTGGAATTGAGCACATCTATCAATGAAGCATAAGTTGGTGTTTTTTGAGGCAGGTGTAGCTGATGTTGCATAATTGACCGAACTAATAGCCCACGACTTCGTTTAATGTTCGATGTAAAGAGCTCCAACACTGATGATTGGATGTTTGAAGTGGTTAGGCGTTTGATGATCTTGTCAATAGATTGCCTTGTTTCAATCCATTTCTTGCGTTGCACCTCATCAGTGGTATGAGCTTCCTCTGCGTTGCTCATAATTAGAGATTGAGGTTGTTTACATCAAGAAAGACATCATCATTTGTGCGGCTGTTTTTTTCACAACTGAAAAATCACATCTCTCATCTCGAATTCTTTTATTACTATATTGCATTTCCCATGAAGAAGGTTAGACAAAGCGTGGTTAAACGCGTAAGTAGCCTGCTACGGTCTCATATGACAGGTACTCAATCGCCTCCGGTAAAGGTTGATATACGGAAAAAGTTGAACGATATAATGGAGAGTAACGGTGAGATAGTACCATACAATAAACAATCTATGTCAAGAAATCAAAAGCTGGGTAAGGATGATCGGAGTATTGAGAGATCACTTGCTTTGTTAAAACGGGCATATGATTCAGTTACATTTCTTGATAAAGATGGCAAACCATTTAGTGTGGATAAGCTACGACTTCGGGATTTGAAATTTAGCAATAAACAGTCAAGAGTTATATTTGATAATGTGATGAGGATAAAAGAAATGACCAAGAAGCAGATCAATCGAGGTTTGGCATTGGCATTGCTAGGAACCAATCAAAAACAGTTGGATGACCCTTATTTTGTCACAAAGAATGTTGTTGACCTACTAGCATTTGATCAAGATGCCAAACGTGCCAACTACTTGTGTCGCATAACTCCTAAGAATGCAACAGTAGCAATGAACACCATCATGGAGTGGCATTTTGACAAAAAGGACCAAAAAAATGGCATCAAATCATTCAATGAACGACGAAACTATGGTGTCCCATGTGATTCGTATACCTATCTCAAACTTTTCGATGGAGTGGCCAAGAGTAGCGAATGGGGTAAAGTCAGTGACGAAATGTGTGATCGAATGATTGAAACATTTAAGACTTCGCGAGTCAAATTTCAAGATGATGATAAAATGACAACTTCAATCTTTAATGCATGTTTGAGTATATTGGTGAAGAATTTTGCCTATAGACAAGTTAAAGCATGGCTGTTTTTTGACGAATTGATTGAAAACAAGGAGATGGATATCAAAGGAATCAATCCTGATGCTCAGACTTTTACCATTCTTTTACAAGGACTCCGCAAGTACTCGGATCACGAGAAACAGAAAGTTTTAGCTGACACAAAGGTTTCATCTCATGAACGTATAGTAAAGTTGTTGGACTTGGAAGCTGGTCACATCAAGACTGCTGATGTCATCTTTGATAAGGTAAAGAGCGTTGCCGCTCCACCATTGCCAACATCGAATCCAGAACAAGATAGGAAGAATGTTGCAAAATGGAGAAAGAATAAACTTGATATTGATTTCCCAGTAATTACTACTTATGTTGGTAGTTTCTGTAATCGTGATTCTGGCACTGGGCTTGATTTAAAAAGTGGATCGCACTACTTGTACAATGAAAGAGCATTGGAAATTCTTCGTGGTGTTTCAACAGAAGTCGAAGCTATGTTGAGCTTTTTGGAGCGAAATGAAGGTAAACCTAATGAGCCTATAACTAGCTCATCTAAAGTTAAAGAGTATACCGATTTGAGGGTCAAACTGGCTGTCAATGGGGCAAAAAATGCTCAATTGTCGTACGTTTCACAAATTGATGAATTAATCCCCGCCAATGTTGTCAAGCAGCTCAGTCTGCCAATTAACCCTCAGGTTTATATCCCACTTCGTGACAAGGTCAAATCTGAGCCTGAACCTTTGATTGACTTCAAACGCAATTGGCCAATTGTGGGAAAGGCATCCACTAGAGGCCAAAAAAAAGCCAAGCAGGATCGATATTCAATAAATGCATACATCTTGAATCAAGTATTCGACAGTCTCATAAACATGGGTAGATTTAAGTTGTTCGTTCAAGCATTTTGGTATTCGATGATTCGATGGGGTGGTGTGAGATTATACACTGCTGATTTGAAGAAACACAATGTTTTGGACAGTTTCTTGTGTAAATTGCAAATCCATAAACATCAAGATGCAAGAATTGCCTCCATCATTGATGATGTGATGTTTAGTTCACTTATTTACAAAGTTGCTGAACATGGACGACAACACGGTTCAACGAGAACCAATATTATTTTGGAAATGTTTACGGCATTGACTATACCCAAGTATCGTGTGGGTGGTATTGGAGTTAATCAAAATCATATCGATCATATTTGTTCAACATTGATCAAGGATTTGCATTATTATAATGACTCAATCAAAAAGAAACAATACAGTTCCAAACCTCATCTCACGAAAGAGCAATTGCTTGAATTTCTTGACAACATGAATGTATTCAGTCAAGTTCATGCTACGTATATGGACCAATGCAAGCTTGGTGTTGCATCAAATGCATTTTACCTGTTTATGGACAAAGTGAGCAAAACCTTGTATTCCGCCAGATGGATTGATGTTGAACGTGATGAAGAGAAGTTGCATATGTACAAGATGTTGATTCGGGCAAATATTAAATACTACAGACCCAAGTTTATGGTGAAAAAGACTGATCCAAAGACATATTGTGTCTCCGTAGAGGCAGCTATAAAAGAGGCGATTGAATTGATGAACGGTATCGATGGGTTGAGTGACCAAGACAAGAAATTACGTACTGCGTTGAAGAAATTGTTGAATTTGAAAGTGAATGAATTGGAAAAAGTACAATACGAAGCATTTCTTAATGAGATTTACCAATTGATTTATATTAGTGGAAGAAGCAAAAGGACGGAGAAACTGTCTCGCCTAGAAGCACATGACAATGATAAGCCATCAGCAACGCCAGATGCTGCAAGTAAATCAGCGCCCATTGCTCCAGATCTGGTCCAAATCTGAGGTAACCCGGCTACCTTCTGTAGCGAATTACACAAAACAGAAAAAGAAGAAAAAGAAAAACTATTGCGCCATGAGTGAATACTGGATAACTCCACCCTCTTTGTATATAGAGTGCAGCACCACCACACACGGATATACCCAATGCCTAGTCCAGTTATCTTTATAGATAATCCAATTGAAAAAGATTACTCTCCGCTCATTGAGAAAGTGTTGACGATAGTAAATGGTGTCGATCGATTAGATATCGTGATACGACAAGAGATTACCAATGTCACCCACTTGAATGAAATCCTTTATTACTATTACAACTTGGTTAGAACTGCAATTGATGGATTGCCCTTGTTTGACTATACCTTTTCAATAAACATTATATTCAACATCTCCCATTCAAAGTTGCTCAAATTATCGTCGAATTGGAATCACGCCTTTATTGCCCAACAAGAACAGACGATATTCAAGAATATCCCTCTTGTACACTCTCCTATCGATATTGAACTTACTGCTTCAAACTATCCATCTGAGTGCAAAAAGCGCATGAAACAGTTTCACACAACAGCTGTGGGTGGCACATTTGATCATTTACATGATGGCCACAAGATTCTTTTATCAATGGCTTACTTCCTCACTTCCAAACGATTGATTATTGGAATCACCGGTCTGGAATTACTCAAGAATAAGAAATTCAGTGAAGTTCTTGAACCATTTCATCAACGACAGAATTCTGTTGTCCAGTTTCTCGATTTAATTATGGATGAAATTGTTCATTATGAGATTTATCAAATTAACGACATTTGTGGTCCTACGGGGTACATTGAAGCCATTGATGGGTTAGTAATTAGTCATGAAACGTTATCAGGTGGTGAATTTGTCAATAATTATCGACGCGAGCATGGATTCAAAGAGTTGGATTTAACGGCCATTAAAGTTATTGGTGATGCTGAATCAAATGCTGAAAACAAATGGAAGGGTAAAATCAGCTCAACTGATATTCGACAAAGAGAATTGGAAAGACGTGAGAAGCGTAGTCAGAACTGAACCTAGATATTTTTTTTATGTAGAGAATATGAAAATTCAAATCGTATTTAGTGAAAAAAAAAAGGTGGGGGAAACACTCGCCACTTATGTATCTTCCAATTATCTTATGGATATACCCTTTTCGTATGGGTTTTGACGTTTAGGGTTACGGTCAATATGATCGAGGGCCAAATTGGCTCTCCCATTGCTAACTTTGTCAAACAATATCAAATCGGGGTCAGTTTCATCAATGTACAGTCCCTTGTCATTAGCATCTGCCAATGCAAATTTAATCTTGTCAAATGCTTGTTGGCCCAATCCCAATTTTCTCCTCAATCTCTTTTTCGTATTGCTCCACAATTCATCGGGGAAAAGAATAACGAAAAACGGTATACCGTGATAATTGGTGCTTTGCTTGTGGAAATGGAACGCTGGAATGAGATTGAGGTTTTTTGAGGCATCGCGAGCTTTGACAAATTCATCTCTAATAACTTCATCGGTGATCTCGTTGGGGTCTATGATTTCCTCTGTGCTTCTCTTGATGATATCATGGTCAGATAACACTTGAACTTCAGCAGGGAATATTCCACAATATATATCATCTTCCTCATGGAGTTGTTGTACAGGGGTTTCAAATCGAAGAATTTCTGAAAACTTGTGATTTGTTCCCGACCAACATAAAAGATGTTTCAAGTCCTTGTCAGGGACATCAACCTTGTGCAACAACTTATTGATGAGGTCTTGCAAAGTTCCACGCTTGGGCACCAATAATTCAAACTCCTGGTATTGCAACAAGTTGTTGAGCCAAAACACCTTAAACAGTTTTAAATTTTCATACTCCTTCATCTTTATATTCAATACCTCATATTCGATATCAAATATTTGACTAACTGTAACATTTCTGGGGAAAACCTGCGACATAAGGTGACTGGTTTTCAAAGGGTAGCGTGCTCCTTGATTACCGATAACAAATAATTTCAAGTATTCGGGATCACATTTGATGATTCCAGCAATTGCCTCGGCTAAATCTTGGTAGCTATAGCTTGTAGAGACCCACAATTCAAAGCTTTTGCTCAATTTCTTAACCTCTTCAATTTCCCTCATTGTCGTTTCGTCATTGTACTGTCCATTCAAATCCTTTCGTTCTTTATTTGCATTCAACTCACCATTCTCATTGTCTTGTCCTTCTTCCTCAATGTAATCAGAATCCTCGTCAGACTCATTTGCATTGAATGGCTTTACCCTAACGTGAACACGCGTAGCAAGAAACTTGTAATAATCTCTCACGTGCTTGAACCGTTTGTCACTTGCTAAATCACCAACATTCGTGACTTGGGCAACAATAATATCACCGGTACTCAACTCTTGCTGTTCAAAAACGCTTCCAATGTCGAGTTTTTCGCATCTGTGCGGACTCAATTCTTCAAACAATTCAAAATTGACATCCTCTTTGAATCCGAGCAAATTTCTGATGGGTTCGATGATTGACTTGATGGTGTCACTAGTGGAAACTGTGATGTGCGACAAAGTTCTCACTTCTTGCGAAACCGGATCGAAGTATTTGATAAATAGCGTAATATAGCCGGAATGTTTCTCCGTAAAGGGAAATTTCATATCCTTTGTAACTTCATGACCAACTGATTTGATCTTTGCAAAAGTTTCATCAAATTTAAAATGGGCTGGATCAATCCTTTTTTCGACGTCTGTTAGCTTGTTGATATTGTTGATATCCTTGTTAAGTTCCTCCACGTAAAACACCATTTCATCATACTTTCTATTGAAAACTTTGGTGTAGAAATTGGCAACTGTTAAATCCTTCAACTTTTCATCCACAAGTTCATCTAGTCTATTGGTGTGATTGTTCCTATGACACACAACACCTAGCCTGAATAAACTTTTGTCTTCATAGCCCAACAGCTCGCCGATTTTTTCAACTAGGTCCGAAAATGAACTATCCTTACGAATCCTAAACTGTTGAGGGTCAGATTCAGTGCCAGCAAGACTTTCATCATAATATGCTTCAACAGTGGGATCCAAAGTTAAATCGAATCCTGTGTGATTATGCATTGTGTCGATTGTGATAGCTTTAGCATTGGTGTAATACAATGCCTCTTGTCTTTCTTTCTCTAATCTCAATCTTTCCTCCCACTCCCTCTGAATTTGGTTGGCAATATCTGGAGATATAACAGCATTTATCGCTTGTTCATCTGCAGGCAAGATATTCTCCAACTCTGATTCACGATAATACACCAACATATATGCCGATGTGACTCTCCTTATAAGATGCTCCTGCTGTTCCAATCTTGACATGGTAGCCAATTGTTCTCTCGTTAATTCAGGAGCGCCAAAGTTTTCCTTAAATACTTGCGATTTGGATACTTTCCATACTTTATCATCATCAAATCTCAACCACATATCATCATTGGCGTTTGGTTTTATCATTGCGTAGTAGTGACCATTGGAGATTGTTCCCTGATGAACTAATACCCCATGTAACTTGTAATTCCAGTTCTGGTTTTTGATATCTGCTGATAGATCTTCGTCTAAGTACGGTTTCAAATCAATCTTGTCTGGAAACTCGTAAAAGTCATCAATTTTAACCAAATCATCAACCATAAAGTCGTACTCGAATCTTTTCAATTGCAAGTGTAAAACCTGAGGAAATGATTCAAAGACAACCCCCTTCTTAGCATCTTGATAGCCATATTCATCCCCAGCCTGGTACTTGTTTTCTCCGTCCAACATTTCTATCTCAATGTAGTTTTTAAATGATTGTTCCAAGTTTTGACACCCTTTCACATTCAATTGGATATCCCAAAAGTCTTCCACTCGAGATGACTCGTAGGGAACGCTGACACATTTGATGTATGACTTCATTTTTCCAACAAATATATCATTTAACCCATTTTCTATCTCGGTACCTTTCATGGCCGTTTCCAACTTGTCCATTAAAATACGATTCAATTCTTGTACGTCGTGCTGTGTGAATGCATCAGAAGAATCCCAACCAAAGGACTTTGTCAAATCCAGAGTAGCAACTGGGTCGCTTGATTTGGACAATTGGTAAAATATACGTTGCAACGCGTAAGCAACCGCAGCATTCTTTTTCAAATTGGTGGGTATTTGGTAAACGAGTTTTCTAAAAATTTTTGTTGTGAAATAACTCTGTAAAAGAGAGTTGAGATAGCAAGTGGCCCCTTGATTAGTCAACCCAACATACCCGGCATTTACTTTGGAGTCATAGTTCGTTAATGAGTTCCACAAAGTTCCAGTTGATGTATCGTCTATAACTCTAACAAAAGCAGTGATGTTCATTTGATTATTTTCCAATATTGGGTAATCTGATGCTTGGCTTTTGACATTTTTATTTGACATTAAAGACCTCAATTCGATCAATGAGCTAAATCCCCAGTCTGTGTCATTCTTGCTAAACCTATGAGAGCTTTGGTTTGGAAAATGAGCATCCGGATGATCAGGGTTCCAAAAGTCAAGTCCGAATTGGGCACACACATACCAGTTTTCATCCAACGGTTTACCGGTAACCTCATCTATAGGTGGGTGTGGTTCAATATAAATAGAAACAACATTGTGATTTCCATTACCCCTAGGAAAAAGTAAAATGTTCCATTCAAATTTGCCACACTTGAATGTAGGGGATCTAACTTTGTCCTGCTTCAATAGCAGGGCCCAGTCTTTGATCTCCCACACATAATGCGTCGATTCTTCGACCGGATAATCCTCAATTGGTTTCATCAACTTTGCTGCAAGTGCATCAAAGTCATTTGCAAGTGGGTACGTCTTTGGTTGCCCGATTTGCTGCTGGCCTCTCACATTTGGCTTTATGCTGCTCACCCGACCATGGTTATCTAAGTTGGCACTGTCATTATCTGTTACTTCAACAACATCACCATCCCCATCAACTATTTGGACCTCGTTACCCAACTCTCCAATAGCATCCAGTTCAGCAATCACTTCATCGACTTCGTGGTCGTTGTCGTCATCATCATCATCCTCCTCATCCTCCTCCTCATCATCATCGTCCTCTTCTTCTGCCACGTTTATGTCAACTATCTCAGGACTTGACATCATCTCAAGATCATTGACGTCATCGTCCTCAAGCCCCGGTTTTTGAAGTCTTGTGCTGGGTTGTACTTGATCAGATAAATCATTTATACCATTGGTTGAAATTGAGTCATTTGAGTTAGGTCTGTCTTCTTTGAATGCCCTTTTCTTGGTGTTCGTGTCTTGATTCAATGCCATCGTGGGGATAAAAGTATTATGTTTTGCCCTCCGACTTAAAATTTGCTATGCAAGTAGAAACCGATGCGGATTAAATCCTTTATGCGGATTAAACGTCTGGAAACTATCAATTACCTTTTTGGATTCTTTAAAGACTTGATATCGATGTCCAATTGGATAATTTGTTGTAAGTAGTATTGAATAAAAAGGTGTGGGATTTGGTACCTTTAAAGAATGTGTGATCTCCCTCTTATTGTTGTTTTTTTTTTTTTTTTTAATTTTAAACTTATTTATTTTGCTTCATTGATTTCACGTGTATACAATAGGAGCTAGTTACACATTTAACTGATCTTTGAGAAGGGAGGTCGTGTGGCTCTACACCCCCAGAGGCTGTGAAGCTCCACGTTGACGTCACGACGGGCTGTCTTCTATAATTGGGTGGCAAGTTCGTTGATATAGTAAGGACCCCTTGCACTGTCGGTTTTGAGACATTATACACTACCTTTTTAATAATTGCTATCAGTTTGAAGACTATGGTCAAACAACCAAGTAAAATAACTACCACTACAGCTAGGCTGTTGAATAACCAAAAGTAGGGGCCCATAGCTTTGTTTCAACGCCGATTCTTTGTTTGTGACGCGGTCAAATTGAAGATACTATTTCAAATTTCGGCTATAATTGTTTATCAACCATAATTTTGGTACATGATCCCACGACTCTATAAATGACACAAAACCCCTTTTTTCTATCATGCTGAGGTGGAGGTTGTTTATCTGGAGCACGATAAGGCATGTATTGCCTCAAGAACACATAAAGAGGTAAAGAAATTGTATCTACGGCCCGAATAGCACATTGTTGAAGCTTACGGACAATGAAAGCCTACAATTGAAGTACTACTCGCATGCGCCACAGTTTCAGAAAACGCGACATTGACGAATTTGACAATCACGTAGAGAAAGATTTTGCAATTAGGTACATTCGTTAACAATCCAGCATAATGTTCGTCATTGTCGTCCGGAATACTTAAGGCATTATTCGATCTGTTAGTACACGGCCTATCCCGAGCTCACTCGATTTACTTGGTAAAAAATTTGCGCCGCAGATCCTTGATTCAAAACAGATCTTTTGGGGTCCAGCTTATTGTTGTTACAGTAGTTATTCGCATTAAAGCTATACCCATTGGGCTGACCAGTAAGCTGTGTGTAACGATTAGCTAATGTTTCAACAGTGTAAAAATCAACATAGACCCCCTCGCTTAACTGATCGTAATCATGCACAATCCTGGCTTGATCTATCAACTTCTGAGTATATTGTAATTGGCCCCCGATCTGAATTAAATCAGCAATACCGGCAAATAACAAATGGTTATATTTTAATCCGTTATTCCAACCACCACCGTTATTCATAAGCGCATTCGACGTGTCTGTTGCAAAAACTGCCGTCGCTTTCAGATTGGCAATACTTAAATAAGTGGCATTGTTGGTAAACTTGTACAAATATATGTAGGAAGAAATTGCTGTACCCACTGTATACGACAATTTTCCTCTATCAATATCGCCATTGTTTTTATTTATGCCATCGAAATAAAATCCATCCAGTGAATCTTTGAGTTTCTCTTCCATCCAGGAAAGGCATTGTTCAGCAAAATCAAGCAAACTTTTATCTTGAGTGTATTTGTACAACCTAACAGCGGCCAATGCAGCTTCAGTAGTGGATATTGATGCAACGTATGGGTCTCCTGTCTTCCATGTAATTCCCCCTATATCGGACCATTGTCCTTGTATTAGCTTCACCAATTGTTTGGCAGTTGCCAAATGCTTTTCATCTTTGGTCAAGTCATACGCCGTTAACAAAGCCCAAACAATTTGCGCATTATCATCGGTAAAAGCGTCTGTTTGGTTTGGAAGTGCAGTAAACCACCCATTGGAGCTTTGATACGAGTACAACTGGGTTAATACCTTTTGAGATGCTGTGTTATTCCCTGACTCGATTATTGCCTTCGCGACAACCGCCACATCCCAGACTGCAGGTAAGCTAAAATTCTTTGAGCAAGAGGGATCATTTAAATTGAATGCTCCGAGTTGTTCATTCCAAAATAATTTCCATGTTGAAGTAAGTACAGACGTGTAAGCCTCATTAGCGCTGAATGACTCAATACGCTTCTCTAATGGGAGACAAAATGCCGTGCTCAAAGCCACAAGTAGAAGTAACAAGTTCATTTACTTTAAACGTTAGTGAAGCATATGAAAAAATTGGTTATAAATGATCCAGAAGCAAATAGGAGTATTTAAATGAGTTGGGGTTGATTTATCGAGCTTTATGCCACTGTTGCTATAACATCTGACACCAAACTACTCCTACTGACTTGTGTAACAATGTTTGGGTCTGTAGGAAACAACTCGAGATTTTAATTGAACCGAAAACCTCTTTGAGGAGATAACACTAACATCATTTCAGGTCGACACAAGTAGCTTCAGCGTCAAAGCAACTCGAAAGGAGCGATCGAGTAATCTGGATCTCTTTGTGCAAGATTCACATGTGCAAACTTATGCGTGGAAACAATGCAGGGTCTTTGTTTTGGAAAGTTTTTGGAAAGTGGAAACACTGACGCCCCAAAAACAAAGTAAGATCAGAATCAAAACGCACTTTTGAAAAACAAATAAAACCGTGCAGCATTGCTATGTATGGGAAATCGATCAATGAGGCAGTTACAAAGGAGGTTTTAGGCAAGACAATAAATGGATTTTTATCAAAGTGCACTCCCCATAAGTTGTTTCTGGAAAATTCATTATCCTGTAGTATTATTTATTCCACTTGCTTTGGATTCGAAACAATATCAGGCGTCCTTTGCCAATGATGAGACATGCCTGTCGTGCGCAATATGCTCTATGATAGCTGCTTCCTTATTAGTACCTTGATTTGTTTTGTGTCATAAATTTCAAAGATCTTCCAACAACCTTTTGGTTTGTACTCTTCGTGTTGAACTAATCTGCGAACCAGCGAATAAGCATTCCCCCGTAAACCAATCGCGTCATCTTTTTTCACTTACTTGTTATTGTTTTGAATTTCTTGTTTGATTCATTAGATTATACATGGTGAATTATATAATATAATAAATATGCATTAGAGTTGACCACGTCTTTCTGTTCAGCAATGGAAACAACACTGTCATCAAATTTGAGCCATTGGTTTTGAGGGGTTTTGGTATATACAACATAATGACCAGTGTTTACCGAACCGATATGACAGATGACTGAAAATAGCTCATACACTAAGTCCTTTGTTGAGTTTGGATCGACACAATAAGGAGCAATGTTCAAATAAAGTGGTACTTTAACTGGTGTTTCCACCTTCGATGACGTATCATTCATTATGTTGTGGTTGAATCTTTTCAACTGAATTGACAACACTGGAGGAATGCTCTTCAATTTCAAAGTTTTTGTAGCTCGCGATTGCGTGGAACATTGTTTGCAGGATATCATGGCATCTAGTTTTTCTTCCTGTGTGAACAAATCCAAACAGTCGTATAGGTCGACATTTTGTTGCTTTTTCAAGTGGTTAATTTCCAAAGATAAGTCAATCATGGGATCAACTGTTTCGGTGACTGCTTCGCATGATTTGCACTTGACGCAGCTTTGTAGTTCAAATGAAAATGTTGAATGAGTGATACATGTACATGTCTCCTCTTTGGGTACGTCGCCCAATTGTGTTCGGATTCTGTGGTGATCCTGATGAAATTCATTCAATACAAATTGCCAAAACTCATGAGCATCTTGCTCTTGAAAGCCAGCCAATGATTTTTGCTTGTACCAAGCAGTAGTAAGTAAATTCGTGATACCCAAACCTTCGTTAGTTTTCAGTGAAAAGACCTCTTTGAAAATCAAATCAATGCTGCAAGTGATGCAAGCATTTTGCTCTCCAATGTTACCATTAACATCCTGATCATGAAGATAATTGCAATTAAAGTAGTGTAGATCGTTGTTAAAGAATTGGCTTTTGATGATTGGGTTATGCACAAAAGTTTGCAATGTTGAGCTCATGAAGCAAGTAGCACCTAAATTGACAAATCCTTTAAGTCCCTTGGCAGCAAGTTTGTTCGGGCTTGTGTAGTTAGCAATGTTACCTTCTTCATCGTCAGTAACAATGTCAGCAATGTGCATTACTTCCAATCTCAACTTCTCTAGCTCAGGGTGATTGATATACTCATTGCATTTAAAACAATACAACAAACTTAAATTCAGGTCAATGGCAAACATATGCAAAGTTCCTTTGTAGTGCAACTGTGAGTGTTCTTGACACCCAACATGAGGGCATTGTAGACATATCATAACTTGACAAAAATCGGAAACCTCACAATCGGTACATCTTAGTCCCGATAACATTTTGCCTAGAATTTGATCATGACTAATCACAGTGCCATCCTTTTTGGACTTGTATAGAAATGTTTCATCTATGGGCTGAGATACCATGACTGCCTGTCGATATGTATCAAAAACTGTGTCTTTGGCCCGCGAATCCAACACTTGGTCCAAATGTATGCACGATTTTATCGACTCAAAATTATCTGGTTGAAAATGGGGAAGCTGACTAGATATATAACCACCCTCCTTAAAACCATTGGATAGACTAAGGGAATCATTCAGGAACTCCTTTTTTATATGTTCGCCATCGGGAAGGTCAGTGGGTTGAGGTGCAGGAGTTGTATTTCGTGATGACATTATTGGTTTTATGAAATGCAAAAATGGAATTAAACTGGGATCGAAAATGGAAAAAAAGAATAAAAGTAAAAATTGGTAATTATGCAAGGAGACGGGTTGTGGTTAGGTAGTGGTGACCCAAGATGTGATGCCAAAAATGAAGTGAGGGTGCCGTGCTGCGATAAGGGTGTCGAAAATTTGGTTGAAATATTTTTGATGGTACCTTAATTACGACTCACTAAGAACTATCTCGACTTTGATCTGGATTTCTTTTTTTGGCCACTTTTTTTTTCTTTGCCCTTTGCAACACAGAGACACACCCCACGCTTATGAGACAATTTTTTTGGTCTTCTAGGGTAGTGTGACACTAGGCAGAGATTGTATGAAACCTGATTTCATCATTATTTTTCACTCTTAACTTCTGAAATACGGTATTGAGTAATAGCGTTTATTTGAAAAGGAGGCAGCTTAATCAAACTACAATTTCGCAACCGATTCTACAACCGATGCTACAACCGATGCTACTACCGATGCTACTACCACAACCAATTTATCAAAGCAGATTCCCTAAATAATTAGCAAATATTTTCACTTCTTGAACAAAATTACCGACAAGATATTAGCAGGAATTTTTGGCATCGCTTCAAACATATTATTAGCAAAGTTGATTTCAGATAGCTCGATTCCATCACCAGACACCAAATCGAAGTCAAACGATTTGAAGTAATTGCTACTCAAGTCCAAAAATTTTAAATCTGAAGGTGCCGCACTAAATGACATGGAAAAGTTTTGTGCCTGTAGCTGATTATCAATCAAGCTGCAAGTCATAAGCCTCGATGGAAGTGCTAAATCGAATTTGTTAATTTTGCATCTATTCAATTCCAAGTGACGTAATTTTGATGGAATTTGAAACGTATCTGACGAAATCTCTTTGAAATCATTTTCATTAGCAATTAAAATTTGCAACTCATCGGGAAGGTTGAGATCTGCAATTTGTGTGAGTTCATTTTCACTGACTTCCAACCACTCCAACTTTGTTAAAATGAATAAGCCCACTTCGGTTATCACATTCTTCGTTGCATTTATCGAAGTTGTCGATAACGGAAAATCTTCTGCTTTCAACTTTGAAAGGTTATTGTTCGACACATCAATATCGCGTAGTTCTGCAAAATTTTTCAAATCAACCTTTGCCAACTTATTCCTTGAAAGATTGATGATTTTCAAACTTCTATTCATCTCTTTACTATCAAATTCAGTAAGTTCACAATCCTTCATGCTCAATTGTACTAGTTGTGGAGGAAATTTGAATTGCTGCAATTTGAACTCCTTGCATCCGTCGAGAACTAGCTTTGTTAACCCATGTCCAATAATAGAAACAACATTCGTATGTGAAAGGTTGAGATAGTTGGTATGCGCATCCAACACAACACTTTCAATTTTTAGATTATTAGTCAAAATAACATCTTGTGCTGGGATGTCCTGTAAGCCGATTTCACCTGATAAATCATTTGATGCTATTCGAAGTGCTTTTAATTTAAGTTTGGGCAAAATCGAATCAAGTTCATTCGCTTCCAAGTTGACAACCTCCAACAGTGGAGGAAATGCGGTGTTTTTAATCACCTTCAACGGAACAGAAATCAATCTAAGGACCTTCAAAGTATGTGGGAATGAAAACTTGTTCACTTCGATGGAGCATTTGGTAACTTCCAATTTGAGTAAAGACTTGCAACTCTCTATCTTCTCATGCAAATCTTTCACTTCACAGTTCTCAACCTTGAATCTTTGCAAGCGATTCAAAATACACGTCTTTGAACTCCATTTTCCATTAAGCACACTCAAAATTCTTAGGGTATCGGGAAAACTCGAAACTTGAGAGCTTATACAACAATCCACCAACTCCAACTTTCGAAGCAAAACAGGAAATGTGAGAGCTTTCGTTTGAGCGAAAGTCAAATCCAGCAAGCTCAATGTGGATAAATGTGTAAACTTTTTGAAATCACAATTGGCCATGACCGAAGAGCTTAATCTCAATCTTTCCAATTCTAAAAAGCCCTTAGGGTATTTGCCAGAGACAGTGTGGAGAGGCGCATCACCGCTAATGCTCAAGTGTTTGAGACATTTGTTGAGATTGAATTTGCTAAAGTTCAATCTATCAACGTTATGCAATCCTATTTCTCGAATAGTTGGTGGTAAAAGGGCAAAATCAGCTAAGCTTAACCCATTGACGATGACCAATTTTTCCAACGCCGGTGGTAACTTGATGGATGTGTCGTTAGTTGCCTCTCCGAAGACATATCCATTCCCATATTGATGCATTCCAGCGAACAATCCTAAGGATTTGATTTTCAGGTAGAGCACGTCATTCTCGACAAGCAAGTTAAACAAAATCTTGATTTGGTCCACGTATGATGCCAGAATTCTCAAATAGACTGAATCAATGAGCAGTTTCAATCTCGATTCGTCATTTTTAAAGTACTTCATCAACTGAAGCAAAATATTGCAGCCACGATTATTCAAAATCAAATCAATATACAAGTCTCTCTTCTTCAAAGCATTCTTCAAGTAAGCATCCAATACTTTACTAGGATTTATAATTCTTGTGTTGATGTATATATTGTGCTCTCCTTTCAAGTCAAGAATTTTTTCATCATCAAACCGTAATGCCTTCGCTAACTCAATTTCTCTCTTGAAGTTATTCATACCAAAGAATTGTTCATATTCATTGCTTACCCAAAGGCTTATTTGAACTTTTTGGGGCTCATCACCAATTGGGCTAGGGGCTAGTAAAGGTGAATAACAATGTGGAGCTGTGTTGCTGGATAATTTGAATTGTCTCACATTGGTTTGCATACTCAAGGTTTTGCTGACTGGGTTGAATCTGCTGTCCTCCAATCCATTAACTGAATTGAAAGACCTTTCCTGTTTGCTTTTGAAAGACGGGACATCTCTGAAATGAGTGGTGTAACATTTATAAGGTGGTGGTGAATTTGGTAAATTCAGAGGCAAAGACGTCTCGAGATTTATGAAAGCAGGCTCCTCCTTTCTTGTGTCGGGGGAGTTGGCTTTTTTGTTATTCTCCGTATCCTTCATACTTCCCTTGGCACTAGTTATAGTCACACCCTCAGTATGCGCGTGAAAGACCGTTCTCTCACACCCACTGCTTTTCACATTCACTGCAACTTTTTCCGTTTCGTTATCACCTAGTTCATGTTCTAAACTGATGGAAGTCAATCTTGCTGATATATCTTCCCCACTTCTTAAATTGAATGATTTTGAGCTGGATTTTGGAGATACGTGGCTCGCTGCAGTTCCCGTATCTGTTACCATATCGATATGCCCTTTGACAATAGAAGTTATCATCTTTGAGAAAATCTGTCAATTGTTTTCCTTGACGTGTGTGTAAAAAAGTGTTGCAAAAAAAATGTATGTATTTCTTTCTAATCTTATAAAGAGCAATGTCGTAAACAAACTTGTGTCGCAGAATTTCAATCATAAAAGTCATCGTCATCGTCATCAGCATCGATGTCACCCTTACTTCTTACTGATTTCTTTGCAAAACGCAACTTCCTCTCTTGCTGGGACTCCTCATCTTCATCATTGACCACAAGCCTCTTATCACTATCATTTAAAACATGTAGGTCTACCAAAACCTTTTCTATATCTTTCAAGGTCGTGGCATTCCCTCCCAATTGTGTTAATGTTACGTACTGTTTCAACACGTTTCCATCTCTGTATATTATAAGGGTAGGACAATTAGATTCCGGATAATTTTCAATGCACCTTTGCGCTGGTATATCGCAAATTTTCAATTCGGGGAACTTTCTTGCCAATTCAGATAGCAATGATCCCAATAGTCTGCTTTGTAAACTTGATTGTAAAGATAAATGAACTAACACGGTGGTTCCTTTCGATGCTTTCGTGATTTCATCTTCATATTCGTTCTTATTGATGGGCAATACCAGACCATACCTCTTTTTCTCTGATAGTTTCTTTATCTCATTCATGCGCTTTTGCTTGTAAAAATTGAGAAACTCTTCATCCTCTTCGTCTTCAAGTGCGGCTAGTTCATCCAAGTCTTTGTTCTCGAGTCTGTTTTCGTGTTGTTTTCTTACAGCTTCTTCTAATGCCTCCTCCAATTGGGCAGATGGCGAAGGTGGTTTTTCGGGGATAATTCCATGATCGCGGAGAATATCATTCCATTCGGTATCTTCATCTGGGTTGACCTCCACCGGAACCTTTGTATTATTATTCATTGTTGTATGGTTGGAGCCAAGATGGGTATAGATTCGGTTCGAAGAGAAGAGAAAAAAAATAACTTGCGCATTGTTGATCCGCGCCAATTCGTCCAACTCCGAAGTTTGTCGAGATGAGACGACAACCCACAACAGTTCCAGAGAAAAGCTTATGGGTAGGATCTGCAAGACCCATACACGATCAACTAAAACCTTGAATTCTTTTATTATATAAACATTATATACAGTGAGCAAAAAAAAGTAGATCGAAAATTAGTGGCAAGCGACTTAACGTCTTCTTCGATGCAACAAATTATAAAATCTTTAAACATTCTATCAATAAATGTGGATTGGTTGTGGTGGGGGTCAATAAATACATTTGAAAAGTCTGTGGATAAACCAATCTCTAATTTCAAAAGGTAAAGAATAAGAGCAACTTGATAGTTTGGAAAGTGGCAATTTACTTACCAAGCGCTTATTCGGAAGTTGCTTTGTGCAAGTAGGTAACCAAATCGTTTCTGTCCTTTGGTTTCTTCAAACCACCGAAAGCCATCTTAGTACCTGGAATGTATTTCTTTGGGTTTTCCAAGTAATCAGACATGGTTTGTTCAGACCAAACAACACCCTTCTTCTTGTTAGCGTCAGTATAACTGAAACCTTCAGCTTGACCTGATTTTCTACCAAAAACACCATGCAAGTTTGGTCCAACCTTGTTTGGACCACCTTTTTCAACAGTGTGACATTGTAAACATCTGGTTTTGAATAAAGTAGCACCTTTCTTTTCAGAACCTTTTTCGTATGGAGCTGGCATTTTTAGATTATGATAAGAATTTGATATAAAGAATAACTGTCTTTTGAATAAATTCAAGAAACGGAGTGTGAAAAAGCGTTCGAAAATTCTTTTCAGAGCCAAAATGTTTGCTTTTATAGAGATTTTCAAGAATAAGAGATTTGTGTTTTTTGTTTGTCTGTGAGTGACTTTACAAGTTGTTCTATTTCAAACTGCAAAATTTTTATTGGCTGAAAAAAAAAAGAAAAAAAAAAAATATCATGGAACAATATAGAGAATATAATACCATATGCACAATGTATTAAAAACTTGGAAAAATACAACATTGAAACCAAAGACCACCTAGAACATAACTGAATCTTAAGCTTTCGCACATTTATTTGGGTCATTGTGGCATCTGGCCAAATGAACCCAACTGGTCTATATCAGTAAAATAATTCAGTAAGACCTTAAACAGTGTAAACTACATCCACAGAGGTCTTCCCAGAACTTTAGTTCCCTCCATCGGTTTAAGCCATTGTAGCATTGAGACGACCGCAACTATGCTTGTGACTCAACGGCTGGCCCAAAAGAAAGTCGCGTCATGTTGCTCTAAGTTATGTAATGATGAGCCTTTGAACCGGCAGCAATTACGTTTACCGTTTGGTGCTTATTTCCGATTTCATCCGTTTGTATTTGACAGCACAGGAAAAACGTAACTGTGCACTGCCAAAAAATAAAAAGTAAAAATATGATTCAGAAAGGACATGACTCCAATATTCATTTGGTGGTTTTGTGAAATAAAAAGTTTTCAAAAATCCGATACTTGCGAAATATGAAAAATGGAGATTAAAGCTTATATATATATATTTAAACCCACGAGCTTTCATCATTGTAGAACCAGTTCTATTCGTAACCATTTACTTTTAATACACAATCAACTAAAAATCGTATTCATTGATGTTGGCTTTATCACACATTGACTTAAAAACTCCTCCTTCATTATACAATTTCCATGGATCACCCTTTTCCACAATTGAACCTTTATCCATAACAAGCACCCTATCATAATTCAAAATCGTTTTAAGTCTGTGGGCAATACACAATACTGTACAATGTCTAAACTCAGAACTTATAGTGTTTTGGATTCTTGAATCAGTCGCAAAATCAACTGAACTTGTTGCTTCGTCAAGAATGAGAATCTTGGTGTCACGTACCAAAGCACGAGCTAGTGCAATCAACTGCTTCTCACCGAGGGAAAAGTTTGCACCATCATCGTCAACTAGGCGATCAAGGTGAAACTTGTGAAGCGAATTGTACCCGGTTCCATCTGATGGCGAATATCTCATTGATGTAACTTGTTTGATTTGATCCTCCGCGATTAGTCCCGCGGTGGACAATGCTTTCCACAACTTATAATCTTCATGCTCATTAAATGGATCCAAGTTCCGTCTGATTGTACCTTGGAATAATACAGGATCTTGTGGAATTATCGACAATTTTGATCTCAAGTCATACAATCCCATAGTTGAAATATCCAATCCATCTATTTCAATTTTACCATCCTCTATTTCAATTAATCTGTACAATGCTGACATGATTGAGGATTTTCCTGCGCCTGTTCTTCCACAGATACCTACTTTCTCACCTGGATAAAAGTTGACATTCAAGTGTTGTAACACTGGTGGTAAATTTGGTCTGTATCTGAGTGTAACGTCTTTGAAGGTAACGTATCCAGAAGGTGGCCACTCTTTGGGTGGTTGAATTTCTTTGGTGTAGGCTGCCTCTTGTGGTAACCTATAAGCGTATTCATGTAACCTCTCAACCGAATTCATTTCATTTTCTACTTGAGTCATTGATCGAATTGTCAATGACAAAACTCCAACCAATTGTAAAACGTAGTTTAACAACAACCCAGTCGATGAAGCACTAATGTTGAACTGTCCAGTGATGCAAAGCATACAAACAATCAACGCAACAGATGATGTGATAATGTCCAAGTGAACGCATAACCAACGCTGTGTGGCAATAGACAAATAATAGGCTTCATTCATTCTGTTGATAAAGTAGTCGTTTTTCCTTATAAAGTCATCTTCTGCTTTAAAGGACTTTATAGTTGACATACCAGTCAAGGTTTCATTGAAATTGTTGTAAACCAATGACCTCTGAGTTGCCTCCAATCGCTTAATCTCTCTTGATGAGCCTTGATAAAAATTGGCTAAAAATACAAATGCAAATCCCAAAAATGGAATGGCAACTGAAAAATACGGCAAGTAGCACGTACACAATACAATGATACCAATAATCAACGCCATTGGAAAGACAAACAACCTCATTTGCTCGCCAATTTCATTATCTAAAGAATCGGTATCCTTGGTGAATCTATTCAAAATTCTTCCCAAAGGTGTTGTATCCATAAAGGACATCGGAGCATGCAAAATCTTTTCAACAGCTCTTAAATTGAGTTTGTTGGCTGAACAATCTTGCATATATGCCAACATACTAAACTCAATACCAGTAAATATAACAGTCAAGAAGGCAAACATGACGTAAATTGCAACGTAGAAATGATCACTTCGATCTTTGAATTTGTTCTCCACCCAAAACGAGAGCCAAGTATTGGTAAACACTTGACAAAATGTTGCAATAGCAACAAGGAAAATAAACAAAGGAGCGGCAAATTTGCCAAAAATACCGGATCCCAAATCAATATACTTTTTGTAAATGGACCAAGAAATGGCATTGGTGGCACGTTCTTCATCAGTCGTCGTTCTGCCTGTGAGATCATTATCTTCATCATTCGTTAATTTCTGACTGCCGGAAGTGACATCGTAATCCGAATTGGCAAGATCTTCCTCTTCTTCTGACTCATTCGGCTCCCTTCCATGCTCAACCAATTTTCGGAAGCTCTCTCGTGCTGCAGTTAATTGATCAACGGAGCCGGCATATACTGAACCGCCGTCCACAAATACCACCTTGTCAGCAAATTCTAGAATACCCAACTGATGAGTGGCTAAAACAATGGTTTTGTCTCGTAACAACCCACGGAATAAATGTACAACAATGTGTCTTGCAACCTTGGAATCAACAGCAGAAATGACATCGTCAAATAGAAGCACATCTGCGTCAGCGTAACAAGCACGTGCCAAATTTATTCTAGCCTTTTGGCCACCCGATAATGTAATTCCACGCTCTCCAATTTCAGTTTTGTCACCAGCAGGTAAGATGGCCATATCATCTTCCAATGCACAAGCAAACAATACTTGCTTGTACCTTTCCGCATCAAATCTCTTACCAAAAAGAATGTTTTCCCGAACTGTTGCATTTTGTATCCAAGTCGTTGAGCAAAGCAATACTTCCTTGTTGCGGATAATGGATCCGCTGGAGATCTTCATGAAGCCAGCAAGGGCATTCAACAACGATGTTTTACCTGATCCAATCACTCCTGTTATAATAACAAGCTCCTCGTTCTTGATTGTCAAATTGACATTGGACAACCCTTTAAATTTTTGAATTGATGCAAAAGTGTCCACTGAATCAATATCACTGTCATTGTGTACCTTCTCCTTACTCTTCGGATGCTCGCTCCATAATTCCGTGTCTAAATCGTCTTGATGAGTTTCCCAAGTAAAGTCTGCATGTTTCACCTGAATAGCAACATCGTTAATCTCGCCGGTATAGAACTGATCTTCGTAGGATAACATCCTATTGTTTATCTCTTCGGTGAACTCCTCAGCTGATAAATAATCATTGCATCTTTGAAAACCAATCAACGCATCAGCTCCTGTAGATAACGCAATAGGTAGTAACATAATGGCTTGGGCGAGAATTGCATACAATGACAACGAACTGAAAACTTTTCCTGGAGTTTGCATATGGTCAGTGGCCCATAAAGTTATAAACGAAAGCATGGATGTCAACACCGGCATTGTTACTGCGTAGGCAGTAATAAAGTTACGCAAAACCTTAATGGTAAACAAGTACTTCATCTCCTTTTGTCTGATTTTCAATATTGATGCCTTGTAGGCCATTTCCCATGCGTAAAACTTAATCACTTTAAGATTATTTAAAATTTCTCTCATTAACGAAACACGCTCATCAGTGTACTTTACAACTTTCTCTCTGGTGGTGTACAACTTTTGTATCAACAATACGCAAATCACAAGTGATACGATAAACAATCCGATACCTGTCAAAGATGACACGCCAATATTTATGATCAAAATAATCACCGCTATAATCATTGGGATGGGGAAGCATAACACCAAGGGTTGAAATCCAATCGCCAAGTCAATTCTTGATAAATCGGTACTCATCAAACTAGTAACCCGGCCAGCAGGAAATAAATACCTCGATTTTGCATTCAAAGTAAACAGCTTCTTCAACAACGCCTTGGTCAATATAGCCTTGGCTTGAGCTCCACAAATCATTGAATTGTGGAAGAAATGATTAAGTAGCAACCCATTGACAAATATAAGAATAACAGCTCCAAAGGTGAGTCCAATGCCTCTATTGTAAGTTGTGTAGACTCCAAAATACTTGTATTCGACAAAGTCAATCAATTGTCGCGTAACCAACGGTGATGTTGCAATACAAACAAATGCCAATGCTAAGCAAATGCATGAAAATGTGTACTGCCATTTAAAAGTGAGAAACAATGCCAATGGGATTGCATACCTAGGCCAAGGCTTTGACTCCTTTTCGTACCCACCTACTATCTTGTTCATATGTTTCTCCCATTGTTCATACATGTACTCCACTTTCAATTGCGGTGTCAAAACGAACAAATCATCGGGATGTAAAGTGCGTTTGTATCCCTTTTTCAAAACCGGCCATAACCACCAAAAGCCCATACGTTTGATTGGATTGGTTTTTTGCCATGGGTAGTACACTCTTTCATTTTCAGTAGGTATCAGCGGCACATCTCTCGAGAAGAGCCATGAAAACAATCTCTTTTCATTGTGGAGTTGTGGTTGCGATTCCAAAGAACTTGTGGAAGTTACAGAGTTGTGAGAAATCCTTGAATTTGGGTTCTTATCGTGTGACAAATTGGTAGCGATGGTTTCTTGTGTGTATCTTGGAGCAGGCTGGTTTTGATCCAAGTATGTGACAGTAGATACCGATCCAGAATCTAAAGTAGAATAAAGATCGTAATCATTCATATAAGGGTTTCTATAGTACTGGTTTGTGTTTTGAAATTCATTGGGAGAATCTCGAACGGGTATGCTTCTTGGAACTTGAACATGTTGTGGGTTAACTATGTTATCGTTTGATTTCGTGTGGGATCTAGTCATTGAGATATGAGCACTCTTGTTTATAACTCGATAGAAGCGATCGTAATGTGGTTTAGACTAGGACACGTTGGGGTGTACAGGGTATCAAATGTATGGTTTGTACTTTAAAAGCAGTCGGCCGGCAGGCACTAGTAATCTAAAGGTTTTAAATAGTTTTCGTTCGATCGTATATGTATAAGCTACAAAGGTATAGATATATCTAGAACAAGGCTTATGGCTTCCAGATCAATTTCATTACTAAATGGAGGAAATAACAGTACTTTCTTTTGGAGAGGGGGGAGGGGTAATATTTACAAAAACAGTTACCTATTACGGGAACTGAAACAATAAGCTTTAATAAAAATAGCCACACTCCTGTAGATCATAATTGAAGGTATTCTTTATGTCCCCATTGGGTTCTGGCAACTAAAAAGAAAAAAAATAGGTCATTTGCCGGTATAAGTTACACAAAAGTAAACCAAAATAATTAATATTACGGGGCTTTGATGAAATAATATCTTTGCGGTTCGTGAGTTATTACCCTTTTAAGCAAACAATAATAGTTTAACTGTATACCAAAGCAGAATTACAGGACTGTGACTATTATTTACTTTCCGTGTTGTCTGAAGCATCTACAGTGCCAGTGAGGTGCAGAACCACACAAGGAAAAGAAACTGTGAGTTTAAGTGGTAAGCAATGTGACTCCCACTCCAGAACTGAGTCTTTCTTTGGCTACTCTAGTTGCTCCGAACGTTTTCCCGAAAAACACTTTTTGATCGTGTGCGTCAAAACAGTAGAAATTGAAAATGGGCCAAGAAAAATGAAATGCCGGCTGCATTATCAAACGTTTGTTCCATTCCCATTTTGGTTTCTCATTAGTATATAGAGTGAAAAGTATAGTATACATTCTGAAAGAATTTAAAGTCACTGAATTTTTGCGTCGTTACTTTCAACAATGACTGAGTACCAGTGGTGTTTCTGAGTGATAAAGAAAAGAGGAGTAAACACCCATTTAAAAAAAAAAAAAAAATTATTTTCTAAAACACTTTAAACTTCGGTTTTTGAAATGAAAAGAAAAAAAAATTGTGCATTGCAGGGGAAATTAACTTTTCACCCGAAACAAAGAAATGCCGAAACAATATAACACAAAAACGAAACACAACAAAATATTGTTTAATGTTGTCATATGAAAAATCCAGCAGAAGGGTACAATGTAAGAGTTACTATTCGTGTAGCAAGAAAAGCGCTTCAAGGAGAGAAGTCTGATAAAAGGTGTTTCAGGACATAGTTGTTGCAAGGTTGAAAAACCTTGGGCCAATATACTTTATAGAAGCTCCATTATTGGAGTTGCAAATCAATAACTACTTCCAAATAGCATAAATTTAAGATATGAGCTAAACAATCAGTCCATAGTTAGTTAGTGAAAAGACTGTTTGACAACTAAGTGAGACACAAGTATAAAGAAAACCTTTAGTCCTTAAATCTTTGCAACTTTCTTGTCATTACCATTTTGGGGAATTCCTTTACTCTGTAAAATCACACCATTAAAGTGTCACTACAAGACTTCTCCTGTGGACATCGATCTCAAATACAATTGACCGAGCCGTATATATTAGGGGCTGGAGCCGAATAATCTCATCGATTCTAGCACGCTTCGCTAATCTGTGGGAATATTCTCTTGGTTAGGCACCGAAAGGAGTCCATGAGGGTTTGTGGTTGGATTCTTGAGTTACAGTCTCTAAGAGCAGTCGATTAAGTGGTTATCATAAATTCAAAAATTTGTTTCAAATTTGCGTCAATTTATGATCAGTGTCTTAACTCTGCCACTGCTTTGTTATGCGCAATTTTGGGATGTCTCCTCTTTAGTGATAGTATAAGTGAGTCGTCACTCTGCTTCTGCTGTCTCTTTAGAGCCACTCAAGAATGTTGATTACAAATTTTAATAGTAACCCCATAATTAAAATTACATCTATATATTCCACCTAACGAACTAAAACCTCATAATTCAGGGCGTGTGGCGTAGTTGGTAGCGCGTTCCCTTAGCATGGGAAAGGTCATGAGTTCGATTCTTATCTCGTCCAGAATTTTTTTGGAGTATCTTTCAGAGAGAGATTCGAAAAGTAACTCAAGTTTTTTTCACATCGTAGATCTAGATTTACTTCTACTTCACTACTTCTTTTTGGCAACTCCTTTGATTAATCTATAAATTTACACCTTTTGTTTCTTCAGTTGAATAAATACAAAACACACAAAATAACTTAAAGAACAACCTTATCAGCCAACGATTTCTTATAGTCCAAAATCGTGCCATCCCATCTTGTTGCGGTCTTATTTTCAATGACGAAAATGTCCTTGGCAACCTTGTCAAGCAATCTGAAATCGTGGGAAACAACAACAACACCACCATTGAAAGCGTTAATAGCATCTGCCAACGAATCAATTGTCGATAAATCCAAACCATTTGTAGGTTCATCCAACAAGATCAAGTTTGGTGCTTCCAAGGCCAACAATGCAAAAACAACACGCGATCTTTGTCCTTCGGAAAGTGTAGCCATTTGTGCAGTTTGAGATTCACCACTTAAACCATAACGACCCAATTGTCCTCTCCAGTATTGATAATCTTGTGAAATAGAGGCGAACTTGTCACGAACAAATTCCAATGGGGTTTTAGTCAAATCTAATTGATCAGCTGAATGTTGAGAGTAAACTCCCAACTTGATATGTGTGTGTTTAATTACTCTACCCTTTTGTGGAGTCAATTTTCCTTGGAACAAGTTAAGCAAAGTTGATTTACCAACACCATTTGGTCCGACAAGAGCAACTCTTGAATCCATATCAATTCCGATGTCCAAGTGTTCGTAAAGGTTATCTTCGTCCTTTCCAGAATATGAGAACGACATGTCATCAAAGGCCAATACCGGTGGTGGTAATTTCTCAACATCGGGGAATCTAAAAGTGAAAACCTTATCAGGAACAACCGGTTGAATCAATCCATCGGCTTCCATCTTATCCAAAATCTTTTGTCTTGACTTGGCTTGTCTAACCAAATTAGCATAAGTACCAGCTGACGCAATGAATTTCTTGATGTGGGCAATTTCTTCTTGTTGTTTGTTGTATTGTTTCATTTGGTTGGTTTCCAATTCAGATCTCGTTTTGACGTAGGAATCGTAGTTACCACCGTAAAGTTGCAACTGTTTCATTCTCATGTCAATCATGTTGGTACAAACACCATTAAGGAAATCTTGAGAATGAGAAACCAATATAAGGGTTCTGTCAAATCTCTTCATGTACTCTTCTAACCAAACACAAGCGGCTAAATCCAAATGGGCAGTTGGATCATCCAATAACAAAAGAGTTGGCTTGACAAACAATGCTTTAGCTAAAGCAACACGCATTCTCCATCCACCAGACATATCTCTGGTTCTCTTCTTTATAGTAGTAGCATTGAATCCCAAACCTGTCAAGATGATGGCGGCCCTGGATTCAAATGTTGATGGATCCATTTCATCAATTTTTTCGTAAATACCTTCTAATGCTGGACACTCAGGACCTTCCTTGACTATCAAATCTTCGACTAAATCTTCTAACCTCTTCAACTCGTGTTCGGCTTCTCTGACAACATATTCCAATGCAGAAAAATCAGTTGGTTCTGCTGGTTCATTCAACAAGTAAATATCAATATGTTCAGGAATAGGAAATTCTCTAGCTGCAATAGATTTCAACAATGTAGATTTACCACAACCATTCTCACCTAATAAACCATATCTACGGCCATAGTTCAATTCCAAAGTTGAATCTTGAATCAAAACTTTACCGTGAAACAAAAGAGATACCGAAGACAATTTAATATCTCTTGACGTTTTCAAAGAGTCTAAAACACCAGTGGTAACTCTATCTGACAATCCATGTTCATCTGTTTGCAATTTCAATTTAGCAACTTCTTCACTGGCATCGGCAACGTCGTCTTCGGCAGCATCCTTTTCTGCTTGTCTCTTGGTCTTTTTCAAACTTTTACCTTCGGCTGCTTTCTTTGCCTCTCTTTCTAAACGCTTTTGTTCTCTCTTGGCTTTTGAAGCTGATACAGACATGTTTATTCTCCTCTAATATGAAATATAGTGAGTACTGATAAATATTTGCGTGAATACAATGAAAGAAAAGATAGAAGAAAAGAAGAAGAATTGATCAAAACTGAAAAACCGTGAAGAGCTTCTTTGAAGAATGAAATATTTTTTTTTTTCTTTTTCATCTCTGTGCACACGCCGCAATACGGGTTATATACAGTACTTTTCTATGCTGATTACATCATCATATAAAAAAAGAATTACAATACTGGACAGTGTGAATTTTCTCAATTGGTTTCGAAAGCATTTTGTTTGTAGAGATCGTGTTTGGTCTAGCACACCAATGATACCAATCTCATATGTAATTTTTGTCACTCGTTATTGCTGTTTTTTTTTTTGGGGTCTTTTTCTCTCACCCTCCGATCTCCCCTTACACCCAAAGGGCAAAAAAAAATAAAAAAATAAAATAACAACTTCAAGAACAAAAACATAAAATTGCCACTCGCAGTCCTTGGTTTTTGCAACTTTTCTCCACCTTCATCCACCCCAATTGACCAACAAGCGCCATTCGAAAAATACTTCATTAAACCAAAATGTCACACTCTGATAAGGACGAAAAGTTCAAAAACCCCAATGCGGTGGGTGTGACCTCCCCAATACCGATAAGATCGACAGCATCTGTGGCAAGTCAGCTCCGGCACCCCGAGGGGCATCCCCTTCAGTTGGAAGACAGTTCGAGGTCATTTACGCCCACGACATGGGACTCGGTCCAAAAACATGTATCTGCTAGACGACCCTCGTATAATACAATTGTGAATTATAGAGAAAAGTACTACAATTTGGACTATCCCAAGGATAGCAATGCATTGGCAAAATTGCAATTGGATCCTTCATCGAGATTTTATGCAAGGTCAAGACCTAGGACTTTGAACTTACCACTGTTGATGCCTTACAAGATTGAATCACCCGAGGAGCAAGCTAAATTTTTGAGCCACATTGTTTCGCATTTGTATATTGCCATCAAGTCGTTAGATATTCAAGGTACATTGAGTATAAGTGCCAAAGACTTGGCTGCATTAAAGGACTCTATCTCAGATGTGGATATTGCTTTGGAGACCAATTTGTTCGAAATCAACACCGCGGAAACTAATGAGGATGAACCAATGACAGATGAACTTGATTCGTCGGATGAAGAGATGGAAGAGGACGACGAAGGTGAAGAGGACGAAGGAGACGACGAGAATGATAAAGATGCAACAGTGCAACATAAAAGATCACCCAAATCAGCTGCCGTGGTTACAGTGCGCACGTGGACTCATGAGTTGTTAATCTGGCTCAAAATGAAGTACGAAATGCCAGTGTGCTTGAGAATAAAATTGGCCCGAGTGTACTATGCTTTATGTCTCTGTCGTGGTCAACACATAGGTATCAAGACGTATGTACGAGTGTTTGAGATTTTGACAAAAGACCAAAAATTACTTTTCGAACAAGGATTGAGATTGCCTTGGGAGGGTTTGTATAAAGAGTTACAAATTTTGTTCCCTTCACCTGATTTAGCCTTGGGGCCTTTTGAGAAAAAAGATCAGAAGCAGTTGGGCAAATTGGCTTCGAAAGCTTCGTATTTCTTTGACCCAAAAAGTTTGCCTATAATTTTTGAGAAATTGGGTTCCAACTTCTCCGTCAGTACATCAGCTTTAACAATCTCGAGTCTTCCATTGTTGCCCACAAATTTCACACATGGTGGGGTCCACGATAAGTATGATATCCGCCATTACTTGAGTCCGTTATTTTACATGTGGCTCAAAATCAACAAAAGCAGAGGACTTGATGACCACATTACAGGAAGATTGGGAGTTATTGTGATGTCCACGCTATTCAAGATGCACGATGACGAAAAGACAAGGGAACTTGTGAAGTTGGGAAAATTTGGCATCTTGTGTCAAAGCCAGATGGAGTTTTTGTTCAATGAATTAATCAATAGTTTGAGTATAAGAAATGAAAAGTACGCATCTAAAAAGCTGAAGTATTTTCACGGATTTGCTTCAGTTATTGTGTTTTCAATTGTTGGCGACACCGCCTTGGAAGAAGGCGGTATCATGTATTTATTGAAAACTTTGATTAACGCAATTGAGAGCTACATACATCCATCAAATACAGGCGAATGGACAAGGGCTATTTCCAGACTTGTTCTAGCATTAATCTACCAATTCCACAAGCGATACAATTTGGAAACTCAACCTGATGAAAATCTTTTTAATATACCTGCTGAAGTGAAGCTCTCTCCAAGTGTGGTTAAAGAGTTTGTTAAAGTTATGCTTCCAGTTGTGAAAACCGGTATACATTCAAAAAAAGCTGATGCCTCTGCTGAGTACGTGACAGCGCTCCAGCTTTTGGCCCACCTTGAGCCTAACTTTGTTTTGGACAACACTTTATTGGACATTTATGAGTCTTTGGAAGGGGTGATTTCAACGCATAGAGTGATTAATGCTTTGAGGATGATTGATTCCATGGCGAGATCTCTTGTCTCAACGCCCATTTTCCGCGTTCATTTGACGCGCATTTTGCTGTTGATTTTACCAGGTATTGACTCTAACGATTTGGAAAAGACCCTACAGACATTGGAGGCTTTCTCAGCTATATGCAATTACGCTCCCATTTACGATTTAAACAAGGATTATGGAGACCCTGCGCTTGCTATGGAGTTTACCCTGAATCACATTGAATATTTGAAAAGAAAGATTTATGAGGGCGATATTGCTGACTTTGACGTTGACCAGGAAACCGAAGTTGCAGCATTGGTGTCATCAACATCTGCATTTAAAGAGATCTTTAGGTCGTTGTTGCAAAAATTACCTTCTTTGCTTGAAAATTTACCAGATCCAACAAAAAGCTCTGGCATTGAACGTGATTTAGCCATCTCATTGCCCAAATTTTTTTTCGTCATCTTTGAATCCATGTCCGATGATATCTTGAATATTTGTAAGAAAGAGTGGTTTGAATTTATGTTTAACAATGTGCACCATACAAAAGCTCGCATAGTGGCTGAGATCAGTGGTGCGATAGTGAAGCGTGATCCAAAGTGCTTTAAAGAAAATGCACGCGTATTGATGGATAAGATTCGCGAGGAGATTGAAGAGAACGGTGCTGGTGCGTCAAGAACAGGCGATGAAATTGTTCCCCGTGATCAGGCTTTGTTTTGGCAGTTGACAATCTTGGATGATTGCGTCGTCAACGCAGGACCTCAGTTAGTGAGTATGCACAAAGAATTGATGGAGTTCTCGACCTTCCTTATGCAACATGTCAAAGGACCATGCGTTTTCCCATCAACATTTTTTGTAAACCAAGTGTTACAATCGGTTACAAAAATCAGAATCAATGAAACTCGTTTAATTTCTCCAGAGTATGAAAAGGTGCACGGAGTTGACGAGAGTTGTTGGGGAGGCTTTTGGGACTCAAAAGATAGATTCAAGGATACCGCGTTTGAGTGGTTTATTCCTTCAGTAAAGGACGTGAATTTTGCCTATGAATTTGCCAACGATCACGTCAAAATTTGTACAAAAAATGTCATTGCATTGATGGAGAATTATGAGCAAGAGCAATCCAAATCTTCGCTTTCGATTCTTGACGATTTACGAGTGAATATTTTGTATTTCGCATATTCTTTGAGTGGAATATCGTTCTTGCTAGATCCTTCTTTTGAGGAAGATATACCCAACTTGGATCACGAAGCTGAATCAATTCAGCAAAGACTTTCATTATTGAAACAGATCCGAGAAATCAAAGATGTATCCACTCAAAAGGACTTCTTGTATGATGACAAAGTCAGTGAAAATATGCAGCAGATTTTGAATGATTTGCGTAATGAGGATCTCATTGATTACATTGCCGACTTTGAAAAAATGAATGAGGTGATTACCGAACATGAAACGACCAAGGAGGATGATGAGACTATGAAATCTACACCTGAAGGGAAGCATACAATCCACCGCCATTTCCATGTTCCAGATAGACCAGATTCTTCTGCCCCTGAAGCTTTATCTGGTAGAGAGACTCCACGTATTGAGGGAATCCAAATGTCCTCAATGAACCCAGCAATAACATTCAGAGAGAAAAGTTTGTATACATCAAATTATTTCTTTGGTGACAACTCACGCCACAAGGAACATAGGGATTTATATTTGAAAATTCACAAGACAAGGCACTTGATTGGAAGAAGTTTGCATTTTATTCACAAGTTTTTGGTTAATAATTTCCACGACAATACCAGAATCTTCAAAAACCTTTTATTTGCAACAAACGCGTGGATCTCCGATGTGGGTAGAGAAAGACTCCTTGATTCTAGTATTGCTGAAATTGACTACGGGTATGTTCAATATCTTCAAACAATCAACAGAGTGAGGAAACCATTCACTCGTATCGCAATCGGAGCTCGATTAGAAGCATACCATCAAGCTAGAGTAGCATTGCATGCAACATCAAGATCAGAAACCAATTTGGATCGTGTTTTATTGGAAGATGTTGTTAAACTTGCTAGTTCTACATATACAACTATTGCAAGTATTGCTCAAAGAGTATTGCTAGATAGCATGAGGAGATTGAGCGGCTCGTATAATCATATCATCAAGTCGACTTTCAGGAATCTTTCCAAAGCATTGGATGCAAATGACCATCAACAGATTGAGAGTACTTTAAAGGTTTTTATGTTGCGTCGGATTAAGGCAAAGTTACAAAACGACTATCTCAATCTTCAAAAGTATGTTACCTTGCTTTACAGATGTCTCAAAGTGGATGACCCAAAGGTTTATAAGCTAGCCCAGAGTTTGTATGCTGGTGTTGGTAGAGGAATAAGTACACCTAGCAACGTGTGCTTGATTGACCACGAGGCAGTTGATCTGATAAGACCTCCAGATCACCACATTGACTTGGAGATAAAGGCTGTTCAGTTAGCTAAAGAAAAGAAACGGAACTTGTACTTTGAAAAATTGGAGAAGCTTCAGGATCGAGTGTTTGAAGAGAAGGAAAATATCGCTCACTGGAAGATTACGTTGCTGAACCTGGAATTATTGCTGAATATACAAGCACATTTAGACATCCCCACGAGAGGCGATATTTTGGAGATGTTTACCAATGAAGCATCGACTGAACATCCTATAATTTCGAGACATGCTTTACAAAGTGTAACAAGAATTTTGAACAAGTTGAATATTCTTAGTCAATATGAGTACAAACATGAAAATCTATACAATACGAATTTCACTCCTCGGGGCTTGAAACTTGTGGACACAAAGCCTGAAAATGGAGAATCGTTCACCTCAATGTGGATAAAAGAACTTGGTAATGTTGATGATCCGAATTATTATTTGGAAACCAAGCCCTATTCTGGTTGGTTATTTTGGGGGGACAATTTCAAAGCAGTCTCGCCAGAACTGAATATGACACTTAAATTAGCCGAGGAGGATGAAGCTGCAGTCAGAAGACTTGGTCATGCGATAGACAAGGAATGGTTCTTGAAAATTGTAAAGATGTGGGTTTCCGAAGCAGAAAGCAGTAACGCATATCAAGTACCGGATGTTATGTTTGTAGGAATTTTGGTCCTGTTGATTTCAAATGGGTTCACACCGAAGTTGACATACTCGGAGTTGTTGTCAGTGGTTGATGAGATTTACGATAGTGAGGAAAAGAGTGCCAATATCGTAACATGTGAATTACTTTCTGGAATCTTGTTGAGCTCGAGACACACTGCGCCGCAATACTGGGAAGAGAGAGATGAATTTGTTATCAAATACTTGAGAAAGATTCTTGAACATGATATTTCACCAGGTACTCTGTCAACATGGGGTGTTTTTTGTCTTTGGGTCCCAGCACACACCGATTGTAGACGATTTTATAAGGTTATTGAGGAAATCGCTAATTTCAAGTTGGATCCGAATTCTGATTCTGCTTTCAAGGATTCAACAAGGATCAGCTATATCAAATCGGTTATATCATCTACTTCTTGGAGATTAGCCAACCCGGACAAATTCTTGGACCTTTGCTTAGAGAATATGAACCACAAGTACAATTTGGTGAGAAAGGAGATTGGATCATTAATGGCAGTGGTCTCGTTGAATTATTATGTGGAAGCCGTCAAGGATTGCAAAACATTTGTGGAAAGTTGCAACAACGATAACAATTTGTTGTTGTATGATAAAAAGGGAAAACTATTTGATGAAGTGCCGAAACTTTTCACGCAAACTGAAAAATGGAGAACTGAGGTTGTTCATTTGGAACCACAAGAGATTTTGGTTTCCAATTACATCAATTCAGCAACTACGATCTTGACTTGGTTGAGACAAGAGCTTGGTACCAATTTGAGTATTTTGCTTCAAGACATGGTGCCAACGCATATTGTCCCATTTCTACTTGAGCTTATCAACTTGAAAGAAGTATGCCAGTTGGGAAACATTGATCCAATATCGGTTTTGAAAAAGACATCTCAAATTTCTTTTACCGAACACCATTTGAACAGTGTTGTTGAAATGTTGGAGCATTATGCAAAGAAGGAATTAAACATTGTTCAATCTATTGTCATTGGCGAATTTACCGAAACAATTTTCTTCAAGAATTTGTTCAAGTTGACAAAGAATCAACGTGAGAGGATTGTCAATATTACAAACTCATTGATTTACCATAAACACGTCGAAGTTAGAGAAGCTGAAGCTGGAACGTTGTCCGGGTTGATTCATATGCTACCATTGAATGAAGTGGATGATATTGTTAAAAAGTTTAGTGAATCTTACTCACGACAATTGGATGAAACAAGAGCAAAGTACAATCGTAATTTCAAAAATATCACCTCCGCGGATCATATCACTTTGCACGGTGCTACTTTGGGATTGGGTGCATTGATTAATGCATTCCCATTTGCATCACCTCCACCAAATTGGATGCCACTGTTGTTGTCGACTCTTGCAAACAAAAGTACAGGTATACCTGGTATCGTTGGTAAAACAGCAAAAGAAACACTAGGACGGTTTAGGAAAGATAGACAAGACAGTTGGCATGTTGATAGCAAGGTATTTACAGAAGACGAAATCCAAGACCTTGAAGGTGTGCTTTGGCGAAGCTACTTTATTTAATTTTTTTTATATATCACATTTTCTAATCAAAAGAAAGTTTGTACTTCATTCAAATGTGTGGATATGTGGCTGGTAGAAGGACCGCCGTCTATGATGTATTGTATTAGGAATAGGTAGCGCGAATCTATTTTCTGTGTCGTGTGAATCCGCCAAATAGCTAATGCCACACGCAAAAAAATTGCATTAAAAAAAATGGCACGAAATAAAAGTTTCCTCTGTGTGTGTGTCTTGTGTGTAAATACAATCAAATCTTTTTCAAATCAATAGAAGGATTCAAAAACCATTCTTTTACATCGTTAGATCTATCTACGTTCATTCATCGAGTTGAGGTGACATCCATATAACACAAGCTAATTGGTCCCACAATATGAACGATTTACCACAAATGCCGACCCCACAGCAGGCGTCGTATCAGCAACATCAGCAACAATATAACAATAGAAAACACGCACAACAAGCCATACATTCAAACTCAAGTAGTTCAAAAGTCAACTATAGGCCACCGCAACAATCGAGAACTGCAAGCTCGCATTCAAATGCGTCTTACCAATCACAACAGTATTATCAACAACCCCCTCCAAACGATTACTATCGTCAACAACAACAGCAACAGCCATCACATAATGCAGGGTTTGCTCCACAACCAGTGTATCAGCAACCACCAGTGTATCAAATGCCGCCCCCGCCACAGTCGCAACATCAGCCACAGCAGGTTCCGCAACAGTACGGCCTGCCTCAACCTGTTTATCAGAACCACTCACAACAATATCAAAATGCACCACTACCACCACAACCACAACCACCACAACCACAACAACCGCAGCCAACGCAGCAACAACTCCATCATAATTATCAATCGCCGCCAATGGGTAATCATGCTCCTCATCAACAATACCAACAACCACCCAATCAGTACGACTCGTATCAAGTTAATGGTAGTAGTAGTGGTGGTGGTAGTGTTGGTGGTGGATCAGTTGGCAAAAAACCGCCACCTGTGACATCACTGCCTCCACGTCAACAAAGACCAGTAAACAAATCAAAAGAGTCACTCCACGAAAAACCATTATCTTCAAAGCAGAAATTGGAGCTTGAGTTGAGGAGCGTTTTTGAGAAAGTCGATGTCAACAAATCGGGTAGGATTTCAGCCAAAGAATTGTCGTATGCCTTATTGAATTTCGACCACACTAGGTTTCAAGATTCAACCATCAAGTTGATGATGAGTTTATTTACAAACAAAGGTGATGCATCATCATCATCATCATCAGCATCATACAGTTCTAACAAGTCACTAAATTTCGATCAATTTGTATCATTATGGAAATACTTGTCAGCATATAAGAAATTGTTCATACAAGCAGATGCTGATAAATCAGGCGATGTTTCATTTGGTGAATTTCAAAAAATTCTTGAGCAGATTGGTTACAAGTTGGATATTGATTTAGTACTACATTTGTTTTCCAAATATAGTTTGAAGGATAGTGGAGAAATTGGTCGTTTAAAGTTTGATTCTTTTATAGAATTGTTGGTTTATTTGAGGAAATTGACTGATATATTCAAGAAATATGATAAGGACTTATCAGGAACGGCAACAATTGGATTTTCTGACTTTTTATTTGAAGTAAGTAACATGTCATAAGTTAGTGTATTAATTATTAGAATTTGGCGATCGCTTTACGTAGAAACATCATCTTACATTAGTTCCATATCAATTACACAATTTGATCCTCGATTTTTAATTTACATACATTAAAGAAATTAAACCTAATCTCTACCTCTACCTCTGAAAGCACCTCTTCTTGGGGCACCACCTCTTGCTGGTCTTGGTCTTTCAGCTGGAGCATTCTTCAATCTGGTCAATGGCAAGATACCTTCTGGAATGTTTAATTCATTTCTCAAAAATTCAACACCTTCATCAGTCAAGGTGTAGTAATAGTATTGCCATGAAAATTGAGTCTTGACGTAACCCCTTGAAGTCAAACTTTGCAAAGCTTTGATAACGTACAAGTTCTTGGTGTCGATTTCATCGTGTTTTGGTTGATTGAAATCCTTCTTGGCGACAACAACACCCTCTAAATTGATATATTGTTAGTATTACGTGCTAGAAAGCGTTGATGGGGAACAAAAGGTGAGGAGAGATTATCGTGTGACAAATCTGATGAAAAAGCTGTGAAAATCAAATACAGGTGAAGAAATGCTCCTTCAGTATTGTGAATTGCAAATATTCGTGAAATCCGATAATCTCCACTAGATCAACTGAAAGTGCTTCATTTGGTAGAAGAATTCCCCATTCGTCGTTTGCGTGAGCTTCCTTCTTGATTTTGATTAATCTCCTCTTGAACTCGACATTATATTTGATGTACCTGATGTATGTTTCTCCCTAACATAACCTCGTTTACGCATATCTCCCATTTCAGTTTTCTAAATCAAACATACCTTGGAACAAGTATTGGTGGATCTTTTTACGGTCTTCTCTTGGAATAAGCATGCTGGTTTCTTGGTTGACGTCCGTGAGTTCACTCTGTTCGGTACTTTGTAATTTGTCAATTTTTTTTTTTTCAGTATATCCATAGTGTCTTTCTCCCTTCACTAAAAAATTATTTTTGTCTTGTGCACTACCAAATAGGTGTGTAGCCCTAAGAACTGAAATCACGTGTTACTTTATTAAGAAAGCTTTTCGCAACTTCAAGTGACACTTAATCTACACTTTCAATGATGCTGTACACCTCTACTATCAATGGCATTCTACAAAATTCAATTTTAATGAAATCGTTAATTCTAACATAACTATTAATACAATCTACGAAATATGCAAAGAAACAAACTTGAAGGTTATTTAAGCCTTTTCAGTCCTACCTCTTTTTCCACCAAGACTTTTGATGAAGCTCAACAAGGAGTCTTGTTCATCTTGCTCCTCGACATTTTCTATACTTTGTTCTCTACCTAGCTTCTTATCCCTCAAAAAGAATGATGCAGCAATCATTGGGGCAACAAAACACAAACAAACAATCATCAATAACCTTTGAATTTCACCATATGCTTTTGTGGCACCTTCTCTCTGTGGTGTACCCCAGGCGTATGTATCTGCAAATACGTATGGACTGGTGTAGACACTGGTAGCTGTAGCGGTGTCGAGGTATTTGTTTAATTTCTTGAATAAAGTTTGTGACCAAATGGCACCGGCAACTGAAGAGCCAACGGCGTAACCAATTCTGTAAAGAGTATAGATTGCAGATGTAATGACTGCCATATGTTCGTGATTAACACAACTTTGGGCTGAGACAGTAATTGGGTATGAAAAGAACCCTGTACCGATACCCATGACAATTTGACCACCAATGATACCACTATGTGCACTTAATGATGATCTGAAATGGTACATGATACCGAAAGCAACCATCCATAAGGAACAACCGAAAATGACAAATGGTTTCAAACGCCTAATGTAAACAACAACCAATCCGAAAAGCATACAACAAAGTGTTGATGCAAAAGAAGTAAGGGTGGTGATTCTAGTTGCTGATTTTTGAGATTCATTAACACCAACAACCAAAACAGGGTACAAGAAACTTGCTTCAACGGCGAATACGAAATCAAACAATAAAGAAATCAAACCAGCTGACCAGATACCACGATCCTTCATCAAGGTAACTGGAATAATCGGGTCCTTGGCAAAAAGTTCCCAAATGCAGAAAACCGGAATCAAGACACATCCAACAACAATGGGGGCAATGATGTTTCCTTGTTTCCATTTTTCACTAACACCACCAGCTAAAGTTAATGGAACTAATAAGCAACCCAACGCAACAACCATCAAAAGTAAACCAATACAGTCCAATTTCCAAAACAAGTACTTCATAAATCCCCAGAATCCAAACTTTTGGTAAAGAGTCTCCTTCTTTTTGAATTCAACCCATTCAGGAGTTCTGCCAGCTAACCATCTCATGTGAATCATACAACATACAAATGGAATACAGGCCAATGGGAAAATAAATGCCCACATTCCAATACCCCATTTCCAATTCATACCAACTGCACTAGTAACGTTACCCGAGATCCATGTGTTGATAATAAAGGGAAGTGCTGGACAGATTGAAAAGAATAATCTCCATCTCAAAGTGGAGAAATCGGACAAGATGAATAATAAAACAATCAAAACACCACTGTAACCAATTTGGTAAAGAACGGCACCAGCGACATACGCATTAATGGTTGGAGATTGGCATTCAATGATGGTACCAACAACATAAAACAAGACAGCAACAATAAACAATTCCAATCTTCCAAATACATCTGATAATCTGGCATACACTGGTTGTGAAGCAGCAGCAGTCAAGGCAGTGATGGCATTGACAGTAGTCAACAATGAATGTTCGGACCAAGATGCAGTTGCATACCCAGTAAACACATATCTGATTTGTGAATCAAGACCATAAGCATAACCAACCAAAAACGCCGAAATCAACAATACCAATTTATACCAGAAAGTATGTTTCCATTGTGCGGCCAATAACTCCGCTTTCAAAACACCAATGGATTTCTCCTCTTCAATAGCATGCTCCAACTCTGATGAAGTGTTGTCTGGGGTGTGTTTATCATCATATATTTGCTTTTCTTCATCCATTGAAGAAGCTTTCACTTCGGTATTCACTGATGACGACATTAGTAATAACCCTGTGGGGAAGAAATATCAAAGAATATGGAGATGAGCGAGTAAAAATGAAGTGATTAAAGCTGAAAATTTTCAATTGCTGAAGTTTTGGGAGATATGAGATACATGATTCCTTATTTATATATTCATTTTCTCCATCCTGTTTTATACTCATCTGCATGTTATTGAGTAATCTTGTTAGAAACAACAATAAGGTGCATTCTTTTTTGTTTTAGTGAAATTTCACAGAAACAATAAGAAGACTAAGAAGAGAGTAGGAACTTTTGGTAATGATGCAGATACTGTTTTTTTTTTTTTTTTCGAATTGCTTTTTCTACCCTCAATGTCGCACTGTCTTTCTATGTCTTCAAATGTCGTCACCTTTTGCGTTTTTTGTGTCATTAAAAGTTGTGTTTTTCCGGCATTATAAGATAACTCAAAATATATGTCGTCACAATTTCCTAACTAAATCGCCTTAAACCGAAGCATCATCATCAATTACAATGAAAACTTATGAGATAGGTTCTATAGCACTTACAAAACCCCATGATTACAACATAACACAAGTAATGCTAAAAATTTTTGACTACTGCTTGCAAAACTCGCATTTCTGTATTTCAGTTGTTTGATTGGCTTTCTCTTTCTCTTTCGAAGCTAGATGAAGCTTGTTGTCGTCCTCTTGATTGGTTACACTGTTGGAATGTAGCGTGACGTACAACACATGTTGCGTCTCAATTGTCCTTTCGGTAAAACTAGCTCAAGCCGTCAACTTGTCTTGGGAGCTTATTGTTTGTTCAAACCTATTGTTGAAAACGAATAGTAGTAACGGACTTTGTTTCTCACAACCTAACATAAACAGCCCTAAATGAGTGAATATCATTTATGTGTCTTTTGTGAAACCAATTCTACGTCTATTTGGCATTTTGAATAGAAAAGAAATTTTTAAATTAATTGGGGTTGGGTTTCTTTTGTGTTTATAGTGTTTAAGGTTTTTTTTCTTGTCCCGCAAAGTAGAAAAATTTTTTCTACTTTGTTTTCGTAACACATTCCCAATTTAGACATTAAAAACTAAGTCCAAAAAGATGTCTGCAAGAAAATCGTGCACCTTCATTTGAAATTGAGGTGTTGTATATCCGAATATAAATCAAGCACGACAAAGAGCTGTTTCTATTTCTATGAAGTTGCGTCTTTATTCAGTAACAAACTTATAATTGCTATATTTGACATTTTTTTTATTATATAACACTTTTTGTGTCTGATGAAAAAGATAACCAAAAAAAATTAAAAAAAAAAAACAATCCATATTTAGCGAGTTGTGCATAAGTTTCATTTGCAATATTGTTAACGGATGTGTCGTTAGTAAAAGTTACGCAAATGCTTCCGTATTTAGCACTCTCCTCACACAAAGTTGTAAGAGACCAATAATTTTCAAGTCGAAACCTTCTTACAATGCTGTCTATGAACTGCCAAATACCATAACTGGTGCTTTATAGAAAACATCTTTATTTAGATTTAGCATCTTTACCTGAAAACAATAGTTCTGTCACGCCAATTTCTCCTACAAGACGATGAACGAGATGTAACTTTCAAGGAAATCCAACTAGACACTTAACGCCTACCGATAAATTACATATCGTAGATTGCAATTGAGTAGCGAGCAAATTATAGTAATCGTAAATGGTTACTGATGGGGATCACGCAAAACCAAACTTTGAAAATTTTTCTCTATGAGTAAACACTGCCTTTAAATGTCGTTAAATGTCTTTTGAACAGATTGATCATTAAAAACTAGGAAGAAGAGGCAAGTAGAGACAAGAGCAGATGTCCATATGTAGAGCATATGAAACCAATTGCTGTGAACAGATAGTTTCCATACATATCGATGAATGACCATAACAAAATTGGGTTTCCGTCTTGAAATGTTTGTTTTGTTTCTAAAAATGTATTCATTTGCGATCACGGAAAATCAAACAATTGAGTAACACACATACAAACACAAAATGAAAAATATTGGTCCTTGTGGCTTTTGCCCTCCTTTATCCTTAGAGAAAATGTCGCAGTTGAGATGAGGTTGATTAATTTCCCGCATGAGTTGGATTCTATTTTTGTTACGACACCTTGCAAACACAGCATCTGTGCAAGTTTGGAGCTGAAATGGTATAGTCAACATTGAGTGTACAATTGTTGCTTCTCTGTGAGCGAGTGATATTGTTTGTTTGATTGTTGCTTTATCTGATGGCATCAATTATTCCGATTTCGTTTCTTTTTTTTTTTCTTCAAAACAGTACTAAATAAGCCCCTGTGCATATACACTTTTAACACATTTTTGTCAATTCAACAGCATTAGCAAAAACAGTCCACCGACACAAGATGAGATGCTACTAATTAGTCGCTGTCTATTTTTTAGCAAATTGATGTCAAATGCATTTTGTAGACTACTATCATAAAATCTTTCATTACACTACAGAAACTTAAAATTAGGCCTTTTCACTCCTCCTTAAACCAAAACCCTTTATGAATTTACCCAAGGAATCATTTGCATTTTCTTCCTCAACATTTTCAATCGTTTGTTCTCTAGTAAGTTTCCTATCTCTTAAAAAGAGAGCTGAAATAATCATTGGTGCAACAAAACATATAGCGACAATAATTAATAATCTTTGAACCTCACCATATGCCTTTGTGGCTCCTTCTCTTTCAGGGGTTCCCCAAGCATAATTTTGGGCGAAAACATAGGGGCTTCCATAAACACTAACAGCTGTGGTTGAGTCAAGATACTTTTCCAAACGTTTGAGCAAAGTTTGTGACCAAATTGCACCAGCCACAGAAGCACCAACAGCAGACCCTATTCTGTAGAGCGTATAGATACCGGAAGTGATAACTGCCATGTGCTCATGATTAACACAGCTCTGTGCAGTGACGGCAAGTGATGAAGAAAAGAAACCTGTACCAATACCCATAACTACTTGTCCTCCAATGATACCTCCATGAGCACTCAATGTAGATCTGTAGTGGTACATAAGACCCATAGCAACCATCCACAATGAGCATCCAAAGATGACAAAACCTTTCAACCGACGGATGTAGACAATGACTAATCCAAAGAGTCCACCACAAACTGTTGATGCAAATGATCCAAGACTGGTGATTCTAGTTGCTGATTTTTGAGATTCATTAACAGCAACAACCAAAACAGTATATAACAAGTTAGCTTCGACGGCGAACACAAAGTCAAACAAGAATGAGATTAATCCAGCTGACCAGATACCACGGTCTTTCATTAATGTGAATGGAATAATTGGATCCTTGGCAAAACATTCCCAAATGCAGAAAACCGGAATCAAGACACATCCAACAACAATGGGGGCAATGATGTTTCCTTGTTTCCATTTTTCACTAACACCACCAGCTAAAGTTAATGGAACTAATAAGCAACCCAACGCAACAACCATCAAAAGTAAACCAATACAGTCCAATTTCCAAAACAAGTACTTCATAAATCCCCAGAATCCAAACTTTTGGTAAAGAGTCTCCTTCTTTTTGAATTCAACCCATTCAGGAGTTCTGCCAGCTAACCATCTCATGTGAATCATACAACATACAAATGGAATACAGGCCAATGGGAAAATAAATGCCCACATTCCAATACCCCATTTCCAATTCATACCAACTGCACTAGTAACGTTACCCGAGATCCATGTGTTGATAATAAAGGGAAGTGCTGGACAGATTGAAAAGAATAATCTCCATCTCAAAGTGGAGAAATCGGACAAGATGAATAATAAAACAATCAAAACACCACTGTAACCAATTTGGTAAAGAACGGCACCAGCGACATACGCATTAATGGTTGGAGATTGGCATTCAATGATGGTACCAACAACATAAAACAAGACAGCAACAATAAACAATTCCAATCTTCCAAATACATCTGATAATCTGGCATACACTGGTTGTGAAGCAGCAGCAGTCAAGGCAGTGATGGCATTGACAGTAGTCAACAATGAATGTTCGGACCAAGATGCAGTTGCATACCCAGTAAACACATATCTGATTTGTGAATCAAGACCATAAGCATAACCAACCAAAAACGCCGAAATCAACAATACCAATTTATACCAGAAAGTATGTTTCCATTGTTCAGCGAGCAACTCCGCTTTTAAGACACCGATGGATTTCTCCTCTTCAATAGCATGCTCCAACTCTGTTGATGTGTTGTCACTGAAGGTCTTGTCGTACGTTTGTTTCTCCTCGTCCATTGAGGTTGCTTTTAAATCCGAGTGGATTGATGATGGCATGTTTGGTAAATCGTCTCTGGGCAAGTTAAATCTCTTGACAAATTAAATGAGGGAAAGAAGGGATCTTGAAATCCTTTTATATCATCAGAGGGATATCGAAGTGACTTTACATTACCTACGCAAAACAATGGCCATCGCTATATGACAATAAGGCTCTTTGTTTGTGTTTTAGTAAAAGATGAATAATAGTTCTCTTCTCTTTCTGTTTTTCCTGTTCCGTGCTATTGTTTCTTTTATGATCAATTTTGTTTGTGTCTCCCTCCGTTTGGATGTTCAATACACGGCGAGGCTTAGTCATAATTCCTTGGAAAGCAAAGCCCATCCGGAATAGAAAGATTTCGAGAGTTGCTACTTCTCTGTAAAAACTCAATCGCTTTATATATGTGGTTTCTAGATGTCACATTGGGCGTCTGGTGGATATGCTCTTGGCAATCATGCTGCGCAACTCTGTCAAACGAGCGCAAAACGAAGAAGGTTAATAGAATCTAATCACTTAGGAATAACTTACGATTTGCTCTTGTTTTATTGGGTGCTTGAGTTTTTTGTGATCTCAAATTGAGCCAATTACGATGAATTTTGGTATCTTGTTGGCTTTTGTTACACGGCATTTCAGGGAAGTATAGGTAACAAAACAAGGCTTTTGATAGATAATTCTGTGGCCTTTGTGAAATTATCCTTTCGACGGGAGTCTTCCCGTAAATCGAGCCGACGTGAATATACACCTTGAAAAAGAGAAGTTAACACTATTCTGGAAAGCCAAGGAAAAATCAACCTAGAAATATGGTCTAACGTCGTTGAAAGCACTCCGAGAGCTGAGATCGGGTAAGAGGTATTCTTGGAGTCTAACAATGTGGGTTCTGCTTTATGGGCGTTTAGTTTCTGTTTAGTTCTGTTGAGTTAAATTTTCGCCTGATTTCTTTGATCAGATGGATCAGATAAAAAGAAATTGAGCTGATCGTAATTGGTCACAAATGGGGAATTGAGTAATTAGCCAGTTTAGGCAAAATAAAATTCCCTTATTTGTTTTAGTGCTTTATAAACAACCAAATGCATGATGTCCGTATGGTGAGTATGCACAGTGATGAAACTTAATTTATGAGGTCTTTCTTTTCCACTGAAGGTTTCTAAAAATGTATTCATTTCCGATCACCGGAAGAGATAGCATCATTATTACACAAAAGCGCTGAAAAATGTCGCTATTGTTTTCGAAAGGAGATGAGGTTTATTTGAAATACAGTATATAAAACTTTGTAAGCCTTCAAAAGACAATAACTGATTGAGACCCAACATTGAGTAGTATTATAGAAGCAACTAATTCTTGGCATGTACGGGTCAATCAAAATTTATCTTCTATCGTAGTTAAAGGTCCCCAAGAACATGATTAATAGCAAGAAAATCTTTGGGACCTTATGTATCAACTGTAGAGAGAGGACTATAATAAGATTCCATACTTTGTTGAAAGGCCACATATATAACTGTGCATAAACCTAATCTTGATTTTTAATCTTTTTAATCTTTTAGTCCAATCATAAAATCGTATCTCTTTCCGAGTTGGTCAAATAAACAGAAAATACAAAAAAGATATTTCTAGCCAATCAACAACAAGTGAACACAATAAGAAAAGCATTTTTAGACCACTATGCAGACAGAGGGAAGCATAGAAAAAATGTCGTAGAATTTTAACACTGCACCAAACCGCCTTGCCTGTTTTGAGTCGTTAACTTGTCCTTTACCCCCCATTGGTGTTTTCCTTTTAACCTTTTGTGTATCTAGAATACAAGAGAGAGAGAGAGAGAGAGAGATCTCGTAAGTTGAGCCCTAATTGGACACAACCGATAACCCTAAACAATCACAATTTCGCAATTAATAGGCAATGTTTACAGCCTTGATGGGTTGTTTCGCTGAAGCCCACCTAAAATGATACCTGTACTAAACATATCCGATACTTTATTCTTCTCCGTGCGGTAGGACGGGGCTCATAAATAGATTAATGCTATCTACAAAAATTTGCTTGAAAATTATCACAGAATGTGATTGAGCTCATATTCAAGACAGTATTGGCTAGTTTAGTTGGCAAATTTAGTTGGCAAGTTTTTTTCAATTATCTCTCTCTTCACATATAGTTTTCCGCATTTCATATTTTGGTTTTCCACTCGCGTGGCTTACTCGACCTAGAGCTCGACTCGTCTCGATTCGCATTGACCCGCGAACAAAAGGAACTTTCCGTTCAAAAGCAAAAATTATGGCGGGTGGGAAATTCGGTGGTACTCTCCATTCATTCAAGATTTGTGCTCCTGAGAGCAAATTCCTGAGCGTGCAAACGCATGGGCGGTGTTAAAAGAAATCTTCAGAGCCCGAAGGCGCCCGACTACCTTCGGTAGTTTGGCTTTTCTTTGGGTTCTATGGGAATGACGCCGTGAATGGTTGGCTGTTGTTTAGTGTCAAAGCGAACAAGGGCTATTTAGTGCAATATGCGAACTTGATGGTTGTTCATAACTGTCAAGAACCCGATACCGATCATTGACGATGAGTTGAGTTAATTTTTTGAAATCATTGTGGTTCGGTATATGGTTCGAAACTTATCGCTAAGAAAAAAAAAAAAAAAAAGTAGAAAACAGAATCATTGTAGGTGAAACTTGAACTGATTAGCAATAACGGCCACCGCACACTATGATTTTTGCAAGCATACGCCGGATATTCCAGTCATTTAGAACAGAAGAGGAAGAAAGGTTATACTCAAGAGCTGCATTTTTCAATTTACTTGGGTTTTTGGGCTCTTGTGTTTTGTTTTCATTTGTTGCTCAACGGTTATCTCGACATCCAAGAGAATTGGCTCATATAGCGAGGGCTGACGCACTACTAAAAGCCATACTGTCATGATGATAAGGCAACGGTGGTATTACTTGCAAAGAGGCGATGGGGCGTTTACATTAATACACTTGACTACATAGATACAAGTTTTAATTTTTCCAATATTCGTCTAATTTTATCCAAAATGTGGGATGTTGGCTGTTGATCTCACTCGACTTAATGTACAATATAATCTATCCTTTAATTAAAATTTCCTTACAAAACTCATACGCCGTCCACGATATAGCGGTACCGGGGATATTGAATATTACTCTTGGTTTAAGACCTTTCCAAAAGGCAGCATACCCAGCCTCTTTATACAATGCTTTAGCAGCAGTATTGAATCCAGTAACATGTCTCAATGTTTCATTCTGCGATATACCTCTGGTTTGTAAAACTGTTCGAACGCAATCCAACGGCGTGGTTAATGCAGCAGCGATACCTCCTGCGATACCACCACTAACACAATGCAAATATGGATTATATGAATTGTTCGGATTGAGTAGTAATGAGCTGTATTCGTAGAATCCAAAGTTTAATGCAGCAAATGGAATGTTTGTGAATAATGTTGTTGGATATGAAATAAAAAAAGCAGAAATACCTTCATTCTTGTATATATCACGGGCCAATTTAATCAATCTTACCGAAGTGGACTTGTTTTCAGTGTACGCAGCACTTGCTTGCATTCTTTGCTTCAACATGTCAAATGGAGTCATCAAGGCATCGGATGCTGTTGTAGCAGCAACACCAGCACAACTGGCTATAAGTGGATGATTTGCATCAGTCACTATTCTCGTTGAGTGGGGCGAATTGGTCAATCTATTGACAAGAAAAGTCTTTGTTGATTCAAAAACTGAAAAATAAATTGCATGTGCTGGACCGGCGCCTAGTATTACCGATGATACACCTTTCCACAAAGCTCTGAACCCTTCAGTCGAGCTGATTCGTGATATTGACTTGACTAATCCGCGTGATATCTCTTTAGTCGATAAATTCATTTGCATTCTTGTCTTGATTGAGTCTATGGGGAACATCACCGTGTGTTCAGCTATACCGGCCAAGGCACCAGCACTCAAATGGGCAGCTAAAGATGCATCTTCTGGTAAAGCCTCATAATCTATTTCAAGCGGGTCTTTGGGCATAAACTGTATCTGATGTTCGTGATGTTCCATCTTTGTTAACTGTGAAGGGCTCCTGCAATGTAATTCGGAAATTTTATGTACAATGGCTGATTTGGAGGTGGGAGGATATTTGCACTTGAAATTTTGAAATATTTTCTTTCTCTGTCTTTTTTCTACTCTCGTTTTCTCCCTTCTTTTTTTTTTTTTCAGCGCCTGGAACCTCCTTGATGATGAAGAGACTTAGATGCAGCTGTTGTCGTGGTTGTTGTGGGCTCCCAAAGAAGATCTAAGGACTGAAGAAGAGTGTATAAATGATACAATGAGATATGAGACTGTATCCCTTAAGTCAATGCCTTTTCGAGGGAAAAAATAAAAAAAAAACAAAAGAAAAGAAAGTGATGATGATAGACAAAGTAAATTATGTAATACGGCGTTAGAGAAGAAGGAAGCAAAAGCAAAAAAAATGAAAAAAAAATTGATTCTCCATTTATCGGCTTTGCTCTCTTTCTTTCTCTCTCTTTCCCGCAGCCATTATTTTTTTTCTGTTTTAGTTTGTCATACTTTAAATTAGATCTAGACGTCATCAAACAAATTATACTTACTTTGATTTTGAATTACGAGGGGGGGCCATATTGCAACACAATAGAGCCGGAATATTCATGGTACAAGTCTTCTCACACATACACCCATCAGTTGTTCCTCTTTCATGTTGCCTACATTGCCATTCTTTCTTTCATATAACCATTCAAAATTTAACATTTATATCAATGGTTTTGCATCAATTTTCATATCATACTGTTCAGGTACAATTGACTTGACTCTACCAGTCTTTAAACAAACTTCAACATTATCAGCTGCCCATTCTTCCATATTCTTGATAGCTTCATAAGTATACGTTCCCATGTGGGGTAAACTGACAACATTGGGGAAATCAAGCAATTCTTGAGAAACTTGTGGTTCATTTTCAAATACATCAGCACCAAAAGCACCGATTTTACCCGATTTGATCAATTCGGGTATTTGCAACTCATCAATCACAGCACCTCTAGCAGTATTAACGATAATCACCCCATCTTTCATCTTGGAAATTTCTTCTTTGTTGATTGAGTGACGTGTATGGGCATTCAATGGTACACTGATGCAAATTACGTCAGCTTGCTTGTACAAGTCATCTTTACTAACGTACCTAGCACCATTTTCCAACTCTGGTTTCAATTGACTTCTATTATGGTAGATGATTTCTTTGAAACCGAATGGTTTCAAACGATCTCTAATGGCTCTTCCAATACCACCCATCCCTAAAATACCAACAACTTTACCTTCGGGACTTCTTCCCAATTTAGCACCGGCGAATCCCTTTTTAGGCCATTCGCCTTTCATCATCAATTCATGTCCTTGTTGGTAGTTTCTCAAACAGGTTAAAGTCAAGTACAAAGCGGTATCAGCAGTGGGAGCTTCTACGGGGACTGTGACATTGGATACTTGGACACCCCTTTTAGTAAATGGTTCAATATCAACTTGATCATAACCAGCACCAGTATGACTTACAGAAACTAATGTGTCTGGCATATGCAGAGCCAATTCTTCATCAAATCTCCCAGTTTGTTCAATTGAGGCAAATGTACGCAAGATATTAGTGACATCTTTGTATTTACCTTTTAAATCTTGAAAAAACTCTTCTCTATTGGCAGATTCACAATCAACAACTTCAACCAATTTCGAAATCTCGTCCCATTTTTCATGAGCAAATGAAATCTTTCCGACTCTGAGAACTTTTGGAGTAGGCATGTTTAATCTAGATGATGATGATGATGATAACGATGAGGACAAGTGTGACTTGATGGAAAAGTAAGATCTTGGGAACGTTGATGGGACTTTATACCTTATCAATAATCTCGTGGCCATACGCGAAAAAATAAAAAGGCAGAAGAAAGTGGGGGATTGCAATTGGGGACGTGGGGGATCCTTTTTGGGGGATCAGAAATGTAAGACGGTGCCCTGTTGGTGGGAAATAATGCACAGAACTGATGTGTATTATATAGTATATTTGCTGTACTCTGAGGAAGCTTTTGTTGAGTATATTCTTTTTTTGTCGGTTGTGGGGAGGAGTAGATTTGTTTTCCGAGTACGCTATCCTTTCGGATCGAGTATTAAGCGCCAATAGATTTCTTAGCAAAAGATATCAGTGACTCGTCTCTCACAAAAGAAGTCAAATTGGTGACTTATATCAGGCAGGCACTAACATCGTCAAGTGATTAGTAATCAGAGTAGTAGTTCTATGTCTGCTCAGAGGACACACAAGTATTAGCTCCTTTACATAGTTTGAGATAAGCTCTTGTAAAAAATAAAAAAAAAAATAAAAAGGAAAAAGGTAAACCTCACATCAGCCATTGCTTTACGTAACATATGTCACTTGAACCAACCACAACTGCCAAAGTCACCTTAATTACCACTAAGGGTGCCATAAAGATTGACATTTTCGCCAAAGAGCTACCGTCAACATCCTTAGCATTCATAACGCAATGTCATCTCAATAAATTTCAAAACGTATCCATTCAAGTTACGCCACAATACATCTCATTCTTATCACCACCAGACCAACCCAACAGCGACACGTTATCCATTGTAAAAGAGTCTCACTCACGAATCAAATGCAAACAACGAGGATACGTTGCGTATGCCAATGGACAATGGCTTATTAGTCGTGGTGAATTGAACCAGGCAAACCTTCAAGTATTTGGTAAAATTGACCAGGCGTCATCGTGGTATATCGTTAATGATATTGCCAATGGCGAGGTCAACAAGGACACTGGTGAATTGGTGTTTCCTGTAACCATTGAAAATTCCATTGTAGATGTACCGTTTTTCAAATTGGATTTGAAGGAGAAGGAGGAGGTTGCTCAAGGAGAAGATGAGAAACCGAAAGCAAAAAAGCCTAAAGTTGCCATTGACTATGATGTTGAAGAAGAAGAAGAAGATACGGGTGTAGATGAGGAGGAAGGTACGATCCGGATCAAGAGCGCATACGATACAGAAAAGAAAAAGAAACGAGATAAAGCTCAGCAAGATGAAGTAGTATCGCAAGCAGATGTTGTACCAGAGTCTAAACTAATGTCTGTTAATGAAAAAAAAGCAGAAGCAGATACAGGTCAGAAGGAAGAGCCATACCATCACAACTCTGAGTCACACTCAAATCACTCCAGTTCCAGCTCTGATTCCGAATCAGTTTCCGATTCCGATTCCGAGTCCGAGTCCGAGTCCGAGTCCGACGAAATGGACCACGCTCCAACACGAGATTCTACAATTGACTCGCCCTTCAATCCCAAACTCGACTTATACAATGCCGAATCAATAACATACTCCGAACTAAAATCTCATAAATTTATCATAAATACATAAACATAGGTATGTAAAAAAAGGAAGTAATTACACAAAAAATGTACAAAAAAATAAACCCTTCTTTTTAAATAGTAAAAAAAACCCATAAAATGTTTCTGAAAACCAAATCATATAAATTTGAAAGTTAAAACTAAACTTTGCCCTTTAATCTTTTGTTGCTGCTTCTCTTTTGAAAGCTCTAATTTGTATATCATTTCTATCTTGATACTTTTTTTTGAATTAAATGTCCCCATCTCTCTTTTTCTCTCTCTCTCTCTCTTTCTTGTCCATTCCGTTATGCTTCACAAGTATACCCTGGTAAATCATCATGGATATTGGGCAAATTCTTCAACATCTCCTCATCGACTTCACAACCACAACCATGACCAACTTCAAAATCATCGCTAGTGGTTGTGGTAGTAGTAGTATCCTCAACATCGCTGCTGTTTGTAAACCATGGATGCTTCAATAAACTTCCGGCGTCATACCGTTGATCCAAATCGAAACTCAAACATTTCAAAATCAAATCACAAATCAATTTAATCTGAGGGTCATTGGCGGGAAACTTGTATTTTTCAACAAGAACTTCTTCCAACCCCCAATATTTCAAATTATCAATGTTTTTGAAAATGATTTGTCGATGATTTTCAGGATGCAATTTGAAAAACTTCCCAGTTAATTTACAATCAACAAGGTACTCATCCAGTGGGAAATGACCCAATAATTCAACAATTTGTGCCAAATGATCTTCATCTTTATCAAAACATTTGCCATCATGAGGATCGAAAAGGAAATCACCCGTGATTAATTCAAATATTATACATCCAATACTCCATAAATCAGTTGATGATCCCCATGATTTATACTTGAGGATGATTTCTGGGGACCGGTATTGACGCGTTTGGATTTGGTTGGTAAAATGTTCATTGGTGTATGTGGCATTACCCAAATCGGCAATCTTGATGGATATATTGTCGCTAGTGACAGCCCCAGCACCAGCAGCACAATTGCTACTTGCAGACTTGATAAGTGATGAATTACTCATGTTGGTTATAGTGGATCTCCTGCCAAGATCGAAAATGGAAAAGTTTTTGGGGCTAATGGCTTTCGACACTGATTTGCGACGGGCCTTGTCAAAATCAACATCCTTGAAGAAAATGTCGGATGATGTGGTTGCTGATGAAAGTGGTTTTGATGAACGGATTGGTGAATCATATTTGCCCAGGATGGAATTCTTCAGTCTCTTGTAGTAGAAACTAGATGATTGTGATGATGTGATTGAGGTCGTTGAGGCTTGACGTTGCTTGTGCTCAGTCAGCGAATGTTGTGATTGTTGTTGTTGTTGTTGTTGTTGTTGATGCAACTCAGCAAGCTCAGGGTGCTCAGTCACAGTGGCTGGTGGCGCCTGTTGAAGCACATTGAAACTCAGAGTGCGTTGAAGTAAACTAGGTTTACTAAAAGATGACCCACCTCGTTTAATCAATGAAACAGCACGACTCAATGATGAATTACTTGCTCTAGCTTTAGACATTTTCTCGTCTTCAATCAGCTTAATCACCTTGTTGATATCTTCAATGTCAATCAAGATATTTTCCGGTTTCAAGTCTGTGTGAATAATTCCACAATGATGCATATAATCAACCGCTAATAACAATTGTTTAACAATGGTTTTCACTATTGGTAATGGGATACCACCAACACTGCGTGAGGTCTTGATGAGTTTAACCAAGGAGTCAGAACTCATTGCCTTGAGTTTCTTTTCCATTGAAAGTTGCCATGGGTCAGTTGAGGTTGCAGTGGTTGATTGAGAAGTATTACAGCCTGCAGCAGCACCAATTGCCATTCCAAGGCCAAACCCAGTAGCTCCAGTTGCTGTTGTAATCATTGACGAATCAATATCTTCGCCTGTTTCCATTACTGTTTCAATGGGTGACACTGTTGTTGATGAAGATGATACAGTTGATGCAGCTGAAGGTGGGGCAGCAATTGCCGCATCAGTCAAATCCTTCTTTGTCAAACCCAAACTCAATTTTGATTTGGTATTGCGTTTGAAATATTTATTGTCCCATTTACCAAACTTCATGGCTGGTTGTTGAACTTGTTCTGATTTTAAGTGTGGTACTTGTTGCCCGTTAGATTCTTCTCCTTCAACACTCTTTCTCTTGATCTCTTCATCCACATGCCTGTAAAACTTCTTGTACTTGTAAATCAAATTCAAGACATTTTCACCAAGGATTTCAAACACCATACAAATGTGGTTCCCATTAGGACCAGTTATTTCAAAATCATCAAGTAATTTCATGAGATGTTTGTAACCTGGATGTTGTTTTGGTGGATGAGTGTCAAAATAACTACTATATTCACCAGGTAAATGTCCATTATTATGGACTGGGTCTTGCAATGTATGCAAAATCCTAATTTCATCCCTTGCTGCTTCTTTATAATTCTTGTTTGACTTGACAAACTTGATCGCAACAAAGTACTCACTGTAATCATCGTTGCTGCATGTGGATGGTGATGATGATGATGATGATGAGTGAATGGAGCTAGATCCGTTGCCAATAGTGGAAATTCTTGATTTGGCGAGCCAAACAGTTGAAAAATGTCCCCAACCAAGTTTACGTAAAATGACATATTCACGATTAGGTAAGTTGCGACTGAAATAAACATCTCCTTTACAAACAGGATGGTATCCACCAAATTTATAATCCAGTTCACTTTCTTCATGTTTGGGATCAAAATTCAAATCCAGTTGAGAGTCTTCAAATTCTGGTTCAAAATTGTATAAACCATGGTCGTCGTCATTCTCATTGTCAAAGCTAAATTCAGATTCAGCTTGTCGTTCAATTGTTTGTGGTATGGTTGTTGGAGTACAAACCTTTGTCGAGACTGCATCCTTGTGAGGATTGGTTGTTCGTATATTGTGATTGCCTGAAAATGAACCAATGCGTAGTATGCTTTTCAAATTCCTCTTTGGTGCTGATGTATTGGTTCTTGATGATAAAGATGGACGTGTTGCAGTGACCGAATCTTTAAGTTTAGTTTTTTTAACACCACCTCTTTGCTTGTCAACATTTAATTTGGATTCCACGTCATTGTCGGTGTTATAGTCGGACGCATTGATGATCATTGTATCTGAATCCAAATCCATGGCTGTACTCATTTCACTATTTTGCAATGATACACAATCGGCAGTGAATGAAGTATATCTCTCATGATCAGATGATAAGCCATTATTAGGTGGTGCTGTGGCAGTGTTGGTTTGTTGGTGAGAAATATAGCCTGGAGAAGGTGAGAATAGTGCTGATCTGGGGATTGGTTGTAAAGTTGACGGAGCAAAATGAGGATTACTTGACTCAAAGGAAAACTCTTGTTCTGCAATGAAGTCGTTGTCGTCATAGGCTTTCTGGTTGTTGGAAACTGTTTCTCCTTCTTCTTCTTCTCCTTCTTCCTCCTCCTCCTCCTCCTCTTCAATGCTTCGTATAATGGTGAGATGGTTTGTATTGTCCATGATATTGTGTGGGGTCACTACAGGTGAGGTTAAAGTATATGAATTTTGTTGTCTGGGCGTAGTCAATACGTCATCACTATATGTATAGTCAGCGTAATTTGTGGGTGACAGTTGTAGGCTGGAAATGTCATCTTGTTGTTGTTGTTGTTGTTGTGGTGGTGGTGGTGGTGGTGGTGGTGGTGGTGGTGCTTGTGCTTCTTCCTCATCTTCTTGTTGCACTAATTCCTCCTGTTTCTGCTGTAGCTGTTGCTCCTTTTGAGCTGTGATGGAGTTGCTTCTTTTCCTGAATAGCCCTTGTAAACTAAATTTGGACTTTTTGTCAGCAATTGTAGAATCATTGCCACTTTTTTTCAAACTAGGTGCTCTACCTAGGAGTGGAAGTGATGAAGAAGACATTGATGAAGGTGTTGCTGCACTAGCCGCATCAGTTGTTATATTATTCACCCCACTGCCGTTGGTTATTGCCGATGGTGAAGCCAATGCATTTGTGTGTGAATTTTTGCGAAAGTGGGTGGCAGTCATTGTGTTGATGTGTATGCTCTTGTCCTTGCCATTTTGATCATGAGTTGTATTGTTGTTAGTGCTGTTTATTCTGTTTATCAACAACATTGTGCTTGTATCTGTGTCTGTGTCTGTGTCTGTGCTTTTGCTTTTGCTTTTATACCGTTTGGTTTAGTAGATTATAAGAATGTTTCATAAGTATATTATTATTGAGCGCAATAAGCTATAAGTTTTATGAGTTGATGTTGTAGATGTTGTAGAAGTTACTATGTATATGTGGTCACCAAGTGAATGTAGTAGTTGATTATTGTGCATAAAATCGTGGAAAGGACTGAGTTCAATAGTAGATAATAAAGTCTGGTTAAGTTGGTTGAATTAATAGTATTTGCTGTGGTAAAAGTAGTAGTAGTAATAAACAGGATAATTGCTCAGTAGGTTTGCTAATGGGTTGATGGTTGAGTTAAAGGTTGGTTGTAATTTGAGTATAGATTTGGTTGCTAAAATATGAAAACGATAAAAAAAGGGAGGGGGGA